>Ga0209986_10001529_pt1 | contig 22092 bp, 14 predicted proteins | sample BlataG_FD_183168 | JGI IMG/M metagenome (GOLD analysis project Ga0209986, IMG submission 183168) | Deep subsurface microbial communities from Black Sea to uncover new lineages of life (NeLLi) - Black_00105 metaG (SPAdes) (version 2) | ecosystem: Environmental > Aquatic > Marine > Oceanic >... | reverse complement strand
GGTTTTATTCATACTACCCATACTTCTGAGCGGTTGTATATACAGCTTCAGGGGATTTGCCACAGTGGAGTACAAGAGTATAACAATAAACCCCTTTACCAACAATACCCTGAGATATGGATTGAAGGATATCTTCCACCAGAATACAGTAGATGAATTTATAAGAGACGGCAGGATAAAACTTACAGAGAGCGGAGCAGAGAGTGTTCTGTCAGTAGTCATCACTGACTATGAGAACAACCCCTTTACATTCGATGAGTATGAAAATATCAAGGAATACAGAATTGATGTTCAACTTAACCTCTCTTACCAGAAAAGTAATGGCGAAGGCATATGGGAGAGAACATTGGAGGAATGGGTAACATATGACCGCTCTCTCACGGAAGATGATGGTATACAATCTCTGGTAGAGAAGGTAGCATCTTCTATTGTAAGAACGGTATTGGAACAGAGATAACATTTTTCTTGACATTTTTTCCCTTTTGTGTTATAATAATATAATTTAGGTGATTATAAAACATTTGACACTAAAACAGTGCTTATACTAAGCTGTATCCCCATGTTGTGTTTATCGTGGGTTATCGGCATCAGGAGATGCCTCCCACAAATAAATCTCACAATCTGCCTGAAAAACATAATTATATTCTAATCTGTGTAATCTTTTGGAAAATCGGTGTAATCAGGTATGATGAACATTATACCAGGGAGGTTATATGAGGAGATGGCTTGCACTGGCTATAGTATTTGTTCTCGTGGGTTGCACACAGGAGCACTGGATAGCAAGGGTCGGGAACACCATCATAAGAGAAGAAGATGTTGCTGATAGACAGACAAGAGGTATGAGCAGGGAAGACGCGCTTAACGAAGTGATAGGAGAGGCGTTGATGTATGAAGATGCACTGGATAAGGGATATTTGGAACTTGTTAAGACTGAAATAGAAAGAAATGAAGTGGCAACGATAGTGCCTGGATTGCATAAGAAGGTTGTGACAGATAAAATTCACATACATCCATATATGATAAAGAGATACTGGAATAAATCAAACAAAGAAGTAAATGCAGGAATAATATCTGTAAAAGACAAAGAAAAGGCAAAGCAGATATACAGAAGACTCTCTAAGGGAGAGGACTTTGGAGAGATTGCCCGAAAAGAATCGGAAGATAAAAAAACCGCAAAAAATGGTGGAAATCTCGGCTGGGTACCATATACAGCAAGAATAGAACCCAATATAAAAGAAGTAATCTTCTCACTCGGTAAGGGTAAAATCTCGTCTCCGTTCAAATCCGGTGAAAACTGGGTAATTATAAAGGTGAACGATATAAAATACAAAGAGGGAGCAAGATTAGATAAGGGTGAACAGGAAAGGATAAAACACACCCTCAGCAGAATGGAGGAAAGAAAACTTTCAATAGCATTCCTGGAGCACCTCAGGAAACTTGCAAATATAAATTTTAACGAGGATGTGGTCAATACTCTTGCAAAATCAACAGACAAATCTGGATTACCGGATATATCATCCTGTGGGCCGGGTAGTGTTGTCCTCATATCAAAGGCAGGAAATATCACGGCAGATGAATTTGTAAAGATTGCAGAGCAGAGAAGAAGACCACCATTCAATGACCCTGAAAATATAAAAAATTTCCTTACCAATTACATTATATACGAGGTATTACTTCCTATGGAGGCAAAAAGGCACAAGATACATAAAAATCCTGATGCAGCAAGAGCTCTGGAACAGACAAAGATGAGTATTGTAGTCAGAAAGTACCGTCAGAATGAAACAGACATAAGACTCACAGAACCCGAGGACGCTGATATAGAATCCTATTACAAAGACAATATAAAAATATTTCAAGAGAAAGCAAGGGGAAGGGTAAAGATTATAGAATGCAAAACGGAAAAAGAGGCAAAAATAGCAAGGGAAAGAATAAAGAAAGGCGAAGATTTTGCAAAGGTGGCAAGGGAGGTATCTACCCATTCATCAAAGACAAGAGGCGGCAATCTGGGATGGATAAACAAAGGACAGCATAAAGAACTTGACCAGAAGGTATTCTCCGTCCGCCTAAATAAAATTACTCCTCCATTCCATATATCATCTGGATGGTGCATATTACTGGTTGAAGATCGGAAAATGGCACGGACAAAACCACTGGATGAGGTAAGAACGTGGATAATGAAAGAAATCCAGGAGAGACAGAAAAAGGAAATAACCAGAAATTTAATAGAGGAGTTAAGGGCAAAAATCCCTGTAGCGATAAAATAATAAGCCGCATAAATCTCTAACATATAACCGCTATATAGTTAACCTGGGGGGTCTCATGAAAAAAATACTACCATTATTGATTCCTCTTTTTCTCTTAATCATTATTGGTTGTAAGAAGGAAAAAGGAACTGTTATAGCAAAAGTTGGTAAATCTATACTTACCCTTGAAGAACTAAACTCAGCGATACCACTGGAATATCGAATGATGGTCTCGCCTGAAGATAAGAAACAATTTGCGGAGAATTGGATAGGTACAGAACTTATATATGAAAAGGCAGTAAAAGAAGGCACATTGAAGCAACCCGAAGTAGCAGAACAAATTGAACAATTAAAGAAACAGGTTGTTATAAACCACTGGCTGTCAAAATATACTTATGATAGACTATTCGTGAGCGAGGAAGACCTGAGAAATGACTATGAGGCGAACAGGGAGAAATACGATAATGAGACTAAGGTGGCACACATAGTCACTGCAACAGAAACGGATGCAGCAGAAGTGAAAAAGAGGCTAAATAACGGTGAGGATTTTGGAAAACTTGCGATGAAATACTCGATAGACCCCTCTGGTAAAAAGGGGGGCGTTCTTGGTTATATAAAGCTGGGTGATACTGCCCTGCCCACATTTGAGGCAGAAGCATTCTCACTCAAAAATATAGGTAATATATCAGACATCGTACAGACTGCTCAGGGGTTTCATATCATAAAACTTCTTGGCAGAAGAAAGATAAAAAACCCGCCAACATATGAAGATGTAAAAGAGAGTATAAGAAACAAACTGCTCAAGCAAAAACAGATGGCTCTACTTGACAGTCTCCTCCAGCAACTGAGAGAGGAGATTCCTGTAGAGACCCACTACGAACTTATAAGATAATATCAAATATGCCTTAACCACAGATGGGCACAGATGTTCACAGATTATATCAAAAACAGTAATTAGGTTATTGGGTAATTAAGTAATTAAAGAACACAGTTGAGAATGACCTAATAACTCAATGACTCGGATCTTGTGATAATCTTGTGTAATCTTGTGGTTTCTTAACGTCATAATTTGAGGATTATGAACAGATATCTATTAGTACTCTTTATTCCGAGTCTTCTATTTGCTCAACTTGACAGGATCGTAGGGGCAGTGGATAAAGAAGCAATTACACTCAGCGAGGTAGATGAAAAGCTGATGTTGGCCGGACTTCCCATTACACAGGATGCAAGAAGACAAATCCTGGAAAGCATTATCCAGACAGAACTTCTCATTGTTGTAGCAGAGAAGGAGACACTCTCTGTGAGTGAAGAAAATATTGAAGATGCATTGGAAAATACAATAACCTCTATGAAGGAGAATTTCCCCTCCTTAGAATCATTCTATTCTGAACTTGAAAGACTTGGTATAACAGAGGAAAATCTTAAAGAGTATTACAGAAATGATGTAAAAAGTAATCTGCTTGTAAGGGCACTTATACAGAAAAAATTTGGGAATTTATTTGTGTCTGATATAGAGGCACTTCACTTTTTCACCACCTGCCCCGATTCAATACCTGACATCCCTACAACCGCAAGCTATGTCGGCGTATTCATACCAATAATACCCGAGGAGACATTAAAACAAAAGGAAAAACTTATAGAAAAGATTAAAAAGAAACTCCTCAGTGGAGAAGAATTTGGCAAACTTGCGAGTATGTATTCAGAAGACCCTCTCACAAAGGGAAAAGGAGGAAAACTTGGTATTATGAATATAAATGACCTCGATCCTGGATTTAGACAACAGATTGAGGATATAGATGTCGGGGATATCAAGGTGGTGCAAACGAGAGAAGCGATCCATCTTCTGCAGTGCGATATGAGAATGAGCAATACTATATCCCTGAGAGACATAGTGTTTAAGCTTACACCCACAAAAGAGGATACATCAAATGCCTTCTCTCTTGCGTCGGTTATAAAAAACTCTATTGAAAGAGGAGAGCTCTTACAGGAAAGTGATAGGACTGCGATTATATCCAATGGCAATAATTATCTACCCCTACCTCCTATCTTCGAGGAACTCCCTACAGGCGAGACCCGGATAATAGGAAGTGAAAACGGTGTCTATGTAATGAAAATCCTTGATAAAAAGGAATCCAGGCGTCCAACTTTTGAGGATGTGAAAGAAAATCTGAAAGCACATCTATCTCAGAAAAAAACAGAGGAAAAACTTAACTCTTTCCTTTCAAAACTTGAGGAGGAGACATTCGTAGAGAGAAGACTGTGAATAAACTTCTACCCTATGTAATCCTCTTGTGCCTTATTGCCTCCTGTAAGGGGAAGAGGAGTTTAATATATGTTGGCGGGATACCTTTGCAAGTCGAGATAGCGGATTCGCCTGAGAAACGAGAAAGGGGATTGTCAGGCAGGACAAAGATAAATAACGGTATGCTATTTATCTTTGAAAAGCAGGATATATACCCGTTCTGGATGAAAGATACATATATTCCACTTTCTATTGCCTTTATAGACAGAGACGGGGTAATAATTTCTATTCAGGATATGGCGCCTCTGTATAAAAACAGGTTATATATTCCTCCAAAACCAATTCTTTATGCCCTTGAGGTAGAAATGGGCTGGTTTGAAAAAAATGATGTGAATGTGGGTAATTCAGTAATCATCCAGAGGTAAGTTCCTCCTTATCTACTCCTCATACAGAGAATTACTCCTAAAATCCCCAGTACAATATTTGGAAACCACATAGATAACCAAGCAGGAATAATACATCTATCGCCAAGTTCCTCACCACCTATGAGACATATATAATAAAAGATAAAGAAGATAAGTGATAGACCAAATCCTCCTGTTGCTCCTCCTTTTCTCACCTTGATTGCAAGTGGTACACCCATCAGGATAAAAACAATACAGGAGACAGGGATTGAAAATTTTTTGTGGTATTCTACCAAAAGTCTTGCAATCTCCCTGTTCTGCGAAGGATTTACTGGATTCTTTACCAATACATCCTTAATACGTTTCCTCAATGCCCATGCAGAAAGTTCTCTATCTCCTCTGTATGTTCTCTCCTTCCTTATAAATGCAGTATCTAAGGGAAGCGTTATCGTATGCTGGGCAAATTCTATTCTCCTGTATTTATTCACATCATAAGGGTCTATTTCGTGTATCTCACCCTGAAAAAGATTAATATATACAATGTCGCCTTCGCTTTTCACAACTCCCTCTTTTGACAGTATCGTCCTTCCGGTAGATTTTTCATTTATTGTGATATCATAAATCCTGGAGGTTTTGTGGTCAATATCCCTTACAAGTATATCATAGTCTTCAAAATCACGAACCAAAACCATTGCCTGCAACCTAAATCCCGGTTTTTTCCGGGATATATCTATAGTGAGATTTTTAAGTCTGTGATTTGCATCAGGCAGGATATGATTATTAAACCATACCATTCCCACTGTTATAAAAAGAGAAATAACAAGCGGTGGTATTATAAGTGTGAGTGGATTTTTCCCTGCTGCCCCTATCGCAACGGTTTCGAAATCTGCTGACAGTCTTCCAAACGCCATCAATACCGCCACGAGAACTGCCATAGGAACTGTAAGGGCAAATATCGACGGAAGCGACAGCCACAACATAGACAGAACCATACTACCTGGAATTCCTTTTCCCACAATATCCCATATCACTATGAAGAACTTGTTCATAATGAGGATAAATGTGAGGAAGATAAGACCAGTGAAAAAAGGAGCAATATGTTCTCTCAATATGTAGCGAATAAGAAGCATGAGGAAGGATTGTAAATAAAATACCTCTATACATTATCAAGCATATGTCCCAATTTGCTCTTCTTGGCACAGAGGTATCTGCGGTTTAAAATATTCGGGGAGACCTCAATTGCAACCCTTTTGACTATCTTTAGACCATACCCTTCAAGTCCTATAATCTTTTTGGGATTGTTGGTTAGGAGTCTTATAGTAGAGAGTCCAAGGTCGGTAAGAATCTGTGCACCTATACCGTAGTCCCTTAAATCTGCAGGCAATCCGAGTGCCTCGTTTGCTTCAACTGTGTCAAGTCCGCTATCCTGAAGTGCATAGGCTCTCATTTTATTAAAAAGTCCTATTCCTCTTCCCTCCTGTCTCATATAAAGAAATACACCCCTTTCTTCTTTACTTATCATCTTCAGTGCCATTACAAGCTGTTCACCACAGTCACACCGCAACGAACCAAAGACATCACCAGTGAGACACTGTGAATGGACTCTCACAAGAACATTCTTCTTTCCTCTCACTTTACCATTCACAAGCGCGAGATGATGATCTTTCTCTATTATAGACTCGTATACATAGAGATTAAATTCCCCATATTTAGTTGGCAATTTCGTGTCAACTACACGCCTGACCAGTTTCTCTTTTCTTATTCTATATTCTATGAGGTCCTTTACAGTAACAAGGATAAGCCCATACCGTCTCTTTATCTGGATAAGCCTCGGCAATCTTGCCATGCTTCCATCCTCATCCATAACCTCACACAGAACTCCAGCAGGATAGAGCCCAGCAAGCCTTGCAATATCACAGGATGCCTCCGTATGTCCTGCCCTGCGGAGCACTCCTCCCTGCGTGTAGGCAAGGGGAAATATATGTCCTGGTCTCACGAGATCAGATGGTTTTGTTTTATCATCAAGGAGCGTTTTTATTGTATGTGCTCGATCGTATGTAGATATACCTGTTGTAGTACCATCTCTTGCATCAACTGATACCATAAATGGAGTTCCCATCTTCGATGTGTTATCCCTTACCATATCTGCAATATGAAGAGAGGAGAGTCGTTCCCTGGGAAGTGCCACACAGATAAGCCCCCTTCCCTCTTTTGCCATAAAGTTGATAGTCTGTGGAGTAACTTTCTCTGCTGCACAGATGAAATCTCCTTCGTTCTCTCTATCTTCGTCATCTACTACAATGATAACCTTTCCCTTCTTTATCTCCTCTATCGCCTCTTTTATTGTATTAAATTCACTCATATTTCTCCCTTCAGAGTAATCGCATGTTCCCCCAATAGTTTCCTTATTTTTGACAGTGTTGTCCTGTTTGGTGAAATCTTCAAGGTTTTACATCGGGCTATAGTGTACTTACCATTCTCCTCCATCCTCAAAAATACCTCTTTATTCCCCGGTGAGGCCTCCAGGATGGCTTTTAGATTTTTTAATGTCTCTTCTGTGAGTCCGATTAGATTGAGTCGTATCTCTACACCAGTTACGAACTCATCTCTCACTTTGGAAAGCGGAACAATTTTTTCAACCTTTACATTCTTGTTTTCTCTGAATAAACCAATCTTTCCCTTTACGAGAATAGGTGAATCCTTCTCAGGGATCTGACCAATCAGAGAGTCACCGAAAAGTGTCGCATCGTATACACCTTCAATATCCTCCAATGTAAGAATGACCAGAAGATCGCCATTCTTAACCTGTCTTTTTCTCCTCTTTGTAATTACACCCGAGAGAATCACTTCACTACCAACCGGCAATGCAGCAAGTGACGATGAAGTTATTGTTGTAAATGCAGTAAGTTCGTCAGAATATCTATCTAGTGGGTGTCCTGAAAGATAAAATCCAAGCGAATCCTTTTCAAATGAGAGATGTTCTGTAACTGAAAATGCTTCCTTCTCCTTAGAGCTGGCGTCTCCTCTAAATAGCGATGCCTGACCAACACTGCCCTGTCTTCTCTGGATGGTACTGAGTATCGAGAGTAACCCTGCCCTATTCTTTTTAATCTCGTCAAAGACTCCTGCTTTTATAAGACTTTCTACAGCACGCTTACTTACAATCTGCGAATCTACTCCGTTCAAAAAGTCCATAAAACTCCTAAATTCGCCCCTTTTACGGGTAGAGATAATCGACATACAGGCATTCTCTCCCACATTCTTTACTGCACACAATCCAAACCTTATACCATCTCCTTCAGGTAAAAACTCATAGAAACTCTTGTTTATACTGGGAGGATATATATCAATCTTCAAGGCATTCGCCTCCTTTACAAATTCAGCAATTTTATCCGAGGATGAAGACTCATTTGTGAGTGTTGCTGATAGAAATTCCTGCGGATAGTGTGCCTTCAGAAAGGCGGTTCTATATGATATAAGCGCATAACCTGCTGAATGCGACTTGTTGAATCCGTAACCAGCAAACGGGATGATGAGATCAAAGAGCCTGTTCGCGACCTCCTCAGAATAATTTCTTTTCAACGCCCCCTCCAAAAATGCCTTCCTCTTCTCATCCATAACCTCCGGTAATTTCTTACCCATAGCCATTCGTAAAATATCCGCCTCTCCAAGCGAAAATCCTGCAACTACTGATGCTATTTGCATCACCTGTTCCTGATACAGTATGATCCCGTATGTCTCTTTTAGAATTGGTTCAAGGCTCTTATGGATATAATTAATTGCTTCCTTCCCATGCTTCCTCTTTATAAAGCTATCTTTTGTAAGTCCACCAAGAGGACCAGGTCTGTAGAGCGCAAGAACTGCCATTATATCAGTGAATGAATCAGGTTTTATCTTCCTTAAAATATCTTTCATCCCCTCTGACTCAAGCTGAAATACACCATTCGTCATACTCTTTGAGAGAAGACTAAACGCCTTCTTATCGTCAAGGCGGATGTTTTCTATATTTATCTTCTTATTTTCTCTCTTCAAGAGTTCTATCGTATCATTTATAACCGTAAGTGTGCGAAGTCCGAGTATATCTATCTTCAAAAGCCCAAGCGCATCTATAGCCCCCATAGGATACTGAGTCACAAAAGAACCATCCGGCATACGATAAAGTGGAACAAATTCAGTAATCTCATGCGGAGCAACCACCATACCTGCAGCATGCACTGAGGCGTGCCTTGTAATACCTTCGAGCCTCATTGCCAGGGAGATAAGTCTCTTATACTCTTCCTTCTCATTTATTATATTCCTGAACTCCGGTATCTCTTGCGCTTCTTTAAGACTTACCCCAAATGGTATTGCCTTTGCTATTCTGTCTACCTCGGGAAGCGCAATTTTGAGCACTCTACCGACATCTCTAACAACTGCCCTTGCTGCCATCGTCCCGAATGTGATGATCTGGGAGACATTCTCTTCTCCATATTTTCTTTTTATATAGGATATAACCTCGTCTCTCCTCGTATCAGAGAAATCTATATCTACATCGGGCATTGCTGCCCTCTCAGGGTTTAGAAACCTCTCGAATACAAGCCCGTATTTGAGAGGGTCTATCTCGGTAACGCCAAGTGAATATAATACGAGACTTCCCACTGCAGACCCACGACCAGGACCAACGGGAATACCACTCTCTCTTGCAAAATTAACAAGATCCGTAATTATAAGGAAGTAACCTGAAAGTCCCCGTTTTTTGATCACATCGAGCTCGTGATTAAATCTCTCCTCAATCTTCTCGTCGATGTGAGTATATTTTGCCTTTAATCCTTCCTTTGCAAGTTTCTCAAGATACTCGTCACTGGATGAAAATCCCTCAGGTACATCATAATGAGGAAGCTGCACTTTCACTTCATCGAGGTGAAAGTCAAGATTACATCTATCTGCAACTTCAAGTGTATTCTTAATCGCCTCTGGATGGTCTGAGAAAAGTTGTTTCATCTCCTCAGGTGAGCGTAAATACAACTCATTCGATTCAAATCGCATCCTACTTTCATCATCAATATACTTTCCTGTCTGGAGGCAGAGTAGAATATCATGTGCCTCACTATCATTCTTATTTATATAATGACAATCGTTGGTCGCCACACAGGGAACACCAAGTTCCTCTGACAAGGTGAGGAGTCCACCGTTTACAATCTCATTTTCTTTCAGACCTAATCTCATAAGTTCCAGATAAAAATTTTCTTTCTCAAATATAGCAAGATATTCCAGTAATGCCTTCTTGGCTTTATCATAGTCACCTCTGAGTAAATGATATGAGATCTCGCCTCTGATACAGGCAGACATGCCTATAAGTCCATCACTGTATTCCTTCAATACTTCCTTATCTATCCTCGGCTTATAGTAGAAACCCTCTTTATACGCTATTGTAGAAAGTTTTACAAGGTTCTTATACCCTTTCTCATTTCTCACGAGAAGAACAAGGTGATAATATGCCTCTTTTCCTTTCCTGTCAAATCTTGATTGGGGTGCAAGATACACTTCCTGTCCTATAATGGGCTTGATAGCTGCGTGCATAAGCTTCTTATAGAACTCTATACACCCGCACATATTACCGTGATCCGTAATAGCGAGTGCAGGAAGTTTATACCTTGAGGCAGCCTCCACTAAATCATCAATCCTGCAAGCTCCGTCAAGGAAGCTATATTCTGTATGGAGATGAAGGTGAACAAAATTTGCGTGTGGCATAGTAGTTTAGTCTAAAATATGTCTTAACAACACCGGAGTTATCCATTATTGGTTATCGGTGATGTTTATTCTCCTTGAACTTTTATTATACCATAACTTTAGACCACTGTCAAGGAAAAAAATTGGACGCAGATTAACGCTGATTACCCATGATTTTTTATTATTGTGGTGTCAGGAGTTGCCTTACGGCGACCTTCGGTATAACCCCTCCTGACACATACTCAACACTATGACTTATTGTATGCTTTCTTATGCAATCAAGGAAAAAATGGGAAGGTTCTGGGAGATGATATTCCCCTTGACTTTTCCTTCATTTGGTGATGTAATAGAGACAGGAGTACCCATAAATCCACCAAAAATGTATATTATACAGGATGTGATACTGTATAATTTACATAAAAGGTAAAAAATATGAAATCCCTTAAAACTTGAGGAAAAGAATGGTAGGAGCAACCTCCCGGTTGCGACAATCTGGGTAGGAGCAACCTCCCCGGTTGCGAATTTTTGCCGGAAGCGGTAGAGCACCGCTAAATCGGAGCAGAATTGCTAAAACAAGCCAATGTCTTGTCTGAACAAATATAGAATGGCTTAGTTCTATAGGACCTATCCAATTTTGCAGATACTGAGAGTTATCAAAACTCAAGTTAAAAGATATAATTAAACAGATGGGTGTCAGAAGGGGTATTTATTATGTCCTAAAATGATGCGGTGCAAATGCGGTGCAAAATTAACTGACAGAATGGTTTTGAATGATTTAACAGATTTTCAAATCTGACCTTAATATTCTTAGGCAAAGCGGCGAATTTTTCTTCTACTATCTCAAGATAAGTTGTTGTTTACTTCGCGAACCCTCCACCACCAATAATGAGGTGGACATAGGGCCCTGTAACTCCCACATCGGGACCACCGAAAACATCCATATCTTCCATTTTCCAGTCTGCCTTGGTAGGGGCATAAGTGTATCCTGCCCGAATACCAAAGAGCAACCCACCTTCTCCTTCCTCATCTTCACCGAGTTTAAGGAGATAATCCATACCTACACCAAGTTGAAGCAAGATACCGCCTGTCGAGATGGTTACCTCTCTCCCGGGATTGTCTAATATTTCATCAAAGGTAGGTGTGACACCTCTTTCTGTGATGTTCAGATTAATGCTACCACCTCCTAAGCCAATCATCGGAAAGAGTTTGAAACTACTTTTAGAAAAAACTACATAGCCTACATCAAAAAACCCATAGCCCGCACTAATCGAGGCTTTTAAGGTATCGCTGAAAATATTTTGTTGAGAGCCATGTCCTTCGCCACCGAGTAGAATCTTTTCCCCGATTATTCCATAGCCACCACCACCGAAAGAAAAGTTGTTCTTTTCCAGGGCCTCAAACCCTTTGGCTTCCAACTTCGTGCTGAGTTCCGTTAAATCAAACCTATTCAGTCCGAACATAAAACCACCACCGCCACCACCTTTTACCGCTCCTTCATTACTGTAGAGTAGTGCAGGAGAGATAAATGCCAGAACTATCAAAGCCACCACTGTAGTTACTGCAATTTTACCCTTCATGTTGCCCCCCTTTTCTTTATTTTCCGCCCTTTGCCTAAGTTGTTTATACCCGACACCACCAGATATTCTCCCATGGGAATAATAAGGATTTTTTGGGATTATTTAGATTTATGGTACAACCCTCATACCACGACCACCGGCTCGTGGAGAGTTGTCAAAGACCTGAATTACATCAAATATCATAAGTATGGATTTGCGGGGTGATTCTCCATGAAAGTAATCATGTATCATATTTACATACCTGAGTAAATTTTTCTCTTCCTCAGTGGCAGTCTCATCTTCCGGATGCACGAGACGACATATTGCCCTGACCTCGTAGCTGGGAATGTCCAAAAAGACCACGGAAACAGCAGGATTTGCCATAATATTCAAGAATGTATGGGTCTGGAAGTCCTTTGTGCTGTAGAGTTCGAGTGAGGAGAGCTTTGTGCGGTCAAACATATTCTCATCTTCATAAAATCCTTCAAGTATCGCAAGTTTGTCACCTATAGGTGCATCCCAGGTCTTCTCTAATGTCTTCATCACATCTTTTATCTTCTCCTTCTTTGGCACAAGTCCAGTACCTTTTACTGCATTATTTATGGAAAATTCGGTATCTTTTCTCATTCCTCCATAGGAAGCAACCATTCCAGAATGGGGTCCGGCAAAACCAGGCATCTTCATCTTTTTCATTCCTTCAAGGTCTTTTAGTCTTGATGACAGGTTCCATTTCATAAACTCATCAGGTACTTCTCTTATCTTGAACTCTTGCCATTTACCATCAACCTTTGCCCTGATTATACCATCTTCATACTTTGACATATCAACATTTGATTGTGTAAACATATCTCCCTTCCAGTAATTTATACCTTCCTTTTCCACGCAACGGCCACTTTCTGAACACGAGAGAAGTGTAAGTGACAGAAACAATATAGCCAACCACATACCTATATATCCTTTCATTATACACCCCCATAAGATAAATTAAAAATTAAAAAGTAAATATCAAAATTTCATATAAAAGATTCAATATTATAAACACGAATATTACGAATTAGACGAATAGTCACGAATTAAAAAATAGTTCAAGGCTTTATTCGTGTAATTTGAGATATTTGTGTAATTCGTGTTAAACTTTTTTGAATTTTAATTTGTAATTTTACATTTTGATATTTGATTTTTGACTTTTCTCTTGTCTGCGGTTTATTCATTTCCATAGCCAAATCTGAGAGTGGAAACCGCGTATTTTTATGAATCCTGTTCTCGTCAAACTTCACTTTATCTCAACAGAAGTATCCTTCTGCTCTGTTCTCCATAATCGGTTGAGAGACGGAGGAAATAAACTCCACCTGCAAGATCCCTCTTTTCCCAGACTGTTGAGTAGGTGCCTGCATCTCGGTAACCAGTGTAAAGTGTAGTAATCTCCTGTCCCTGTATATTATAGACCTTCAAGGTTACATCTGTTTTTTGGGGGAGCGTGTAATCTATAACTACATTCCCAATAGCGGGAACGGGAAAGATGCTAAAAAGAATATCGTTTGAGTTATATATCTCTTCCTCTATCCCCGTTGCCTCGAATACCACTATATCGTCACAAAGTATAGAGTCTACGCCCGACATAGAGAAAACATAGACACCAAAAAATCCCTGTGCTGTGCCTTCATATGTAAAAGGGCAGTTAGGAAGCTCATTATCGTCAAAATACGCCCACAGCTGATTGCCGAAAATCGTCAGTTTGAGTTTGTGCCATCCATCTTCCGTGGGTACTCCTCCGGGAATCTCGTCACCCACCCATTCACGAATCGTGTTAGGGGTGGCACTTTGATTAAAGGAGAGCCTTATCCTTTGTGTAGCGTCGAAATCGCACATAAGTAAATAGTAATAATTTGTGGTGGTATCCCAGCGAGCAACTATACCCTGATAAGGTCCTCCAGAAGCACTAACTGTTGTATATATATACGCCTCAACCGAGTAGTCCTTTATAGTGGCATTGCCAGCAAGTGCAGTCGCCACCACGGTCCCGGCATTTGAAAGCTTGCCTACCCATCCGTCACCAGTCGGATTACCTGTAACGGATACAACCGTCATAGTATCCGGTGGGTCTGCTACACCCCAACCATCGAACCAGTTTAGCGTGAGATTGCCATCGGTGAAGTGCTCCTCAAATAATATCTGGCTGGTGCAGAGCGAAGCGCAAAGCACCAGCGAAACTATAATACCGAGGACTTTATACATACATACCCCCTTTTTCTTACTACCAGCCTTTCAAAAAATCTCGTAATCCTTTACTATCTACTCGCCTTTTAATTTTACGTAGCCCACTGCTTTAGCAGTGGGGAAATGGGAATAAAAAAAAACAATCACCCAATTCTTAGTCCCTTTTAAGGGACTTTATTAAACAGTCTTAAGGCATTCAAGGAGTTTGGACAACTTCCTCTTGTGATGAAGCTCCTCTTGACGGTCAATGTAATGACTAACTGACTCAATCTCCTCTTTCCGCAAGCTAATAACTCCATATCCATCCTGCCATTTTAACTTAAAGCGCGGCTTTATCTCACGGTTAATCCGAAACGTTGAGGCTCTCTTTACCTGTCCAATAAATCTGAGACCTTAATAGTAGGTGGAAGCCTTACAAGGAGGTGCACATGGTCAGGTATAGCGTTGCACCTAATTAAAATTCCTTCCTTTTTGTGCACTTCTTCCTGTAGAATCTTCAGAAAGTCAGATCTCCAGTTCCTGTTAATAAGAGGCTCACGATTATGAGTTCCCCAGACAAAATGATAATAGAGTTGGTGGAAAATATGTGACACGGTACTTTTCAACCCCTAAAGGGGGTATATTGAATAAAATTGTTTATTTCTTTTTCTACTTTCGATTCCCAACCCTTAGTTTTGTATAGCCCTATTTTACCACTTCATTTCTAAACTGAACCTGTGAACACCTCCAAGATGTCCGAAGTCTGTGAGGGCATAACCTATATCAAACTTCCCGTCACCTATGGATATACCCCCGCCAAGAGACAGCCCCTCATCATCGCTTAAGAATCTATATCCACTTCTTAAAGAGATTCCTGAAAATTCATACTCCAGCCCCGATGTAATCCACTCTCTATTGTCGTTTGAATGATTTGCATCAACAAGGAAGGTCAGCCTGTGCATAGCATTCCTTATAAACCTGGATTTCTCACCAACTATATCCAGGGCTGTACCCACCCTGAAGTGCAAGGGAAGATTCCATAAAGATGTCTCAAGAAGAGCGGATACATCTGGATTTCCACTTATATCAGGCGCAATGTCGCCCGTGGTAAGGAGATCTCTCCCCTCAAGTTTCATAGCACCTCCAAAATTGGACATACACATTCCAATGCGCATTCCCAATATATCAGTTTCAAGCTGACTACCTATGTCAAAGGCAAATGTAGAGGCTGTTTCATTCCACGCTCTCTCTTGAATATATTTAAGTGTAAGTCCCGCACAAAAACGGTCAGTAAGGCATCTTGCGTAGGAAAGACCTGCTGAAATACAGCCATAACTGAAGGTTATACCAGTACCATCAGGTTCTCGTGGTGTAGTAACCTCCATCTCTCCCGAGTTTAGAAATACAACTCCAACACCAACCCTACCCTGTGCACAGGGCATAACAAATCCAACAAATTCGTGGGAGATGCCGGCAAATAGCATTGTGTGACTTCCCAAAAGAGCAGGAGACTGCACACCAACTATGCCGGCAGGATTCCAGTAGAGAGACGAAACATCATTTGCCAAAGCAACAAAACTCCCACCCATCGCCGTAGCCCTCGTCCCAATTCCTATCTTTAGGAACTGAGCAGCGGATGAACCCGTCTTATCAAACCCATATGAGGAGACGGAAATAAAGAGCATTATGGCAATGATTAATCTTCTCATAAATAAGGCCCTAAACATGAATTCCATTCACCCCGTTAGATAGCATCCCATTAGATAGCGAGCATCTCACGGGACAAGAGCATCTAACGGAGCAGGTATATAAATAGCACAAATTTTTAATTTACAACTTTTTATATTCCAATTTAAAGCATATCAGGATACCAGAGAATCAGTAGGCAGAGTATCAGGCTATCAGTATATCGGGAACTGATATCCTGGTCTGCTGGTGTCCTTCCTACTAATATTCTGATCTTCTGATATACTTGGCTCTATTCGCTTAGATTGGGCTAATTTGTGTCATTCGTGTTATAAATCTTCGGTTTATTTTATCACCACAAATTTACCTATATGTTTTTGCCCATTCGGCGTTTCCACAACATAAACATAAAGACCATACGACACCTCTACCCCGCTCTCATTCCGCATATTCCAGAACTCATATCCTATCTCCTTGCTATTGTGACCTATGGTAGCAATATGATCACCGCTTACAGTATATATATGTATATCGCATTCCTCTGGCAGGTTGGTAAATAGCAATCTCTTTTCATACCAAACCTTCTCCCACTCAGCAGAAACTATATATGGGTTAGGAACAACCTTAATGCCATCAAGACTTACGTCTTCAATCTCAGTTTTCTTTGTATTAAACCTGTATTTTATTCTGCTTGAAAACGGCTTGAATGTGGTTAAAGTATACTCATCACCATCAGAAGGTGGAATGGCATCCTCTGGTCCATTTTGAGTCCTGATATGCACAGCAGAGAAGTCCACTGTATCTGTGCCCTCAATGTAATAGTAATATAATCCCAATTCGTCGGGAAAATAATCACCATAGAGCACATTTGGATTCCATCCTGCCCCACCCGGTACAAGGTCCCACCCTGCTGGACCAAAATAGAGAGAATCATCTGGAGCAAATGGGTTCTCGTAACGGTAATCTATCAGATCTACTTCACTGACGGGTAGCGGGTTGAGGATGTCTGTAACTACCTCCGCATATACAGGAAGCAAAAGACTATCTCCATAGTATCCATAAAAACTGTATATATCTGCCCAGGTGCCGGGACCATTCATATCTATCGTGATTCTAAAATCATCTGTTCCGTGAACATAACAAGGGTCAACCCTTGGACCAGTTTCTCTATCCTCTATAAACCAGTCAAAGGCAGATGTATCTCCAAAAACCTTGGTCCAACCGATGCTCTTGAACCCAGCTCCCACATTTACCAATGTCAATCTGAATCCATCTACAACAGGTATATTATCCATAGAGCTGTCTGAGAGGAGATGACTACAAAACAGGGTACAGGGAGGAGAAGCAGATACATCCACGAGATTGAATGTAGTTATGTATGTGGTATCGTACAGAACACTATCATTAAATGTAATCTCGTATGTATGGCCTGTAATTGCCATAGGATTAATCACATTAACGACGACAAGACCATCACACGCACCGGAAACAGGATGCAGTGTGTCGCCTTCTACTACTATCCCGGGATTTAAACCAAGGGGAGGCACCCCAGGTATAACACAAACAACATTTGGAGAACCGGGTCTACCTTTGGGAGATTCGTAGGATTGTTCCAGGGAATCGGGATTTTGATTGCCTCGATCATATGCTGTAACACAGTACCAGTATTCAATCCCATTTGTAACATCCATGTCTATAAATGTGTGCCGGAGACCTGTATCCTCTCCAAGGGATTGAGAAAATGCAGGGTCCCTTCCTTTTATATCATCTTTCAAGTCAAATATTGCAAGTGGAACAAAACCCACTGTTCTTCCATACTCGTCAGTTATGGATTCTCCCCAGGTCATACCCTCATCAGTACTTCTATATACCTTGTATCCCTCAAAATCCCTCTCTCCCGTGTGGGGGTCTATACTGCTTTCAGAGGGCTCTGGTCCCCAGTAAAGAGTAACGCTTCTATCTCCTGCAACAGCATTTACAATGGGCGATGCAGGGGGTCCCGAACCGAGATAATTCCTCTCAGCCATCAATCTCGCCTCAGAAAGGTTAGAAAACAGGTCTGATGAGTCATAACCCGCTACCACGACAATAGCGGAATGGATGGTATCACCCGCAGGAAAATCAAATGGCCCAGTGGATGCAATGAAATTCCAAGCTCTTAAACTATCGTAGGGAAGTTCTCTTATGAGCTCAGTATTATCTATTCTTACATTATCGCCATGAAAGTAATAAGATAACTCTATATCCGAGCTGGATGTATCTGACGATACCACAGACCACATCTGCTCGTTAGTAAGCGGGGTGTAGGTTCTGTCAAAATAATGAAAATCCGTAATCCCCATATTATAGGGTGTCTTTAGGACGCCTACACCAATCATTCCAACCGACTCCCAGGGTTCATGGGGAATTCCATCTCCGTCCTCGTAGTAGATGAAGTCGTTTTCACAAAAGCTTATGTAATCCTGGAAGTCATAATCTGGACGGAATGCACCGTAATATCCCCAGTACATATCGTGTATCGTGGAATCAGAAGTATTTATGATCTCGAGGTCAAAAAATATAAAATCCTCTGCATACGCCCTGCCAAACGAATATGTGGTCTGTCTCACCTCAAGTCCAAGACGACCTTTAGGATTATATTTATCATTGAATATACAGAAGGCATCCCTCTCAGACACAAACTCCCCAAATATCTCCTCCCCTGTATCAGGGGTTCTCCTGAATCTCCCGGGCCAAAACCTGTTTCCAGAGGCATCCTTTGGCCAGGTAGTATCTGCATCGCTTATCGCCATAAGGGGCATTCCATCAGGGGTCGTCAATTCACCTGAATACAAGTCACCAAACGAACCATCCAGTGCATCCCAATCGAAGTATGTCCTTGAGAGGAAAGATTCAATTACATTATTTTCTACCGCTGCAAATGGACCCAGACCGAAGCAGTATTGCTGCTGAAATAGAGCCCAGGATGGCCAGTGCATTGACGGCGCATAGAAATGAAACTCTGAAAAGAGTCCAAAATTACTTGTCGTGGTTGAGAGCTGTCCCTTATCCAGAATTGCTATAGCCCTATCCCTTTTACCTCCGTACAGAGAGAGTGCTACAAGAACAAGTATGAAACCAGATATTCTCTTCATAATTATTTACCAGAAAATCTTAACCCCACATCTTATCTCTCTACGCTTGCCCACATGGCTTGGGTTTTTCACGGCATCTGGTGATGTGCCAAGGCCTCCCCAACCAGCATCCCACGGGTCTCCTGTCCTTGAGTATACATAAAGCGGATTTATATGATCAAAGAGATTGTTACCCTCCAAGAAAAAACGGGATGATATACTCTTAAATAGTATAATATCCTTTTCAAGCCTGAGATTCATCTCGGTTGTCCAGGGCATCCTGGCTAAATTTTCCTCAATATATAACCCCGGTCCAACATAAGGTGTATATGGAAGACCACTTGACGCCTCTATAAGTAAAGTAAAACTCGTATTCGCAAGCCACCTCGTATAAAAAGATTCTGGTAATTCAATGCTTGATGAGAAGGCAATATCGTGAGTCCTGTCAAAGTTAAGATAGTATTCAGTCATAACTTCTGGCATTGCATAGTATGCACTCCAGAATCCCTCCATCGGCGAAGAACGATTACCCCGTGCCACAGAGAATGTATAGTTGAAAGATGCAAAAAGAATACTGGCCAGTCTTCCTTTGAGGCTCAGGTCAACTCCCTTTGCATTACCATAGTCTGCATTGTCATAGACAAAATAATCCACTCCCGACCAACGAACACGCCTTGTGGTTGCCATATTTGTCATATCTCTGTAGAATGCGGTAAGATAAAAGGCGAGGGCGTCGGTAAGTTTCTGCTGCAGTCCTACCTCATAGGCAACTGTCTTCTGTGCCTTTATATTAGGATTTCCTATTATCACATTGCTCACAAGAAGTTCGGGATCAAGATAATCCGGATTTGTGTACTGGCAATAATATGACGGGTTCTGGAAAAAATGCCCGTAGGCAAAATGGAGTACAGTCCTGTCCGTTACAGGATGTGCAAGCCCGATTCTGGGACTTAACTGCATCTTTTTGTCCACCCGTACCAGTCCCGAACTCGGGTCTGTGATATCTTTCCACATCTTTGCCCTCGGGTCCGCATAATCAAACCTGACACCTGCATTGAGTACCATATAGTCGTACTCCATCTTGTCCTGGAGGTACACTGCGGCTTCTATCGGGTAGTGCTGGAATTCCTGAAACTGATATGGACCACCAACTACTAGTCGAGTCATCTGGTGCAGGTAGAGGTCATATCTCTTTGCCTCAAACCCCGCCTTCAATTGATGTCGGTTGTTCAATTGAATTGTCAGACTACCATTTGAAGAGATAGTACCCGTCTTTGAATCACGGTAGAGTGGATAGTCACCACCACCCTCAGTGTAGAACTCTAAATCAGTTGCAATACCTGACTCATACCCCTTGGGTAGTTTATTGTCTACCTGTAAAAGATTGTTATTGGCGAAATTACTCAATGATATGCTATAGAAGAACCTCTCATTAGGCGCGTGTCTTATGGAAACTGCCTCTCTATGTATAAGTCTTTCCCCCTGAGGGTAATGGTTATATCTGTATTTCCATGAATGGCTGTAGTTCTGATAGTAATTATTTCCCCCCTGCAAGGAGAGAAATATATTGAAATTTCTGAGACGGGTAGTAATTTTGGTAAGAATATTCCGTTCTAATGTATACCCGAAAGGAAGATAACTATTCTCAGCAATATGCTTGCCCGCCGCAAAGAAGGTGGTATTACGAAGACCCGGAATACTACCGGTCAAATACCCTTCAAAACTTCCAAGAGATAAAACATCGTAATAGTCTCGTACATCCTGCGGTATATACCCATACTTGTCCTCCGCGAGGGCATTCTTTTTTCTGTATGGAGAACCAATAATATTTATACTACTATATCCAATATCACCACGAAAGTCTGTCTCTCCGCTCTTTGTAACTATGTTTACAACACCCGACATTGCATCACCGTACTCTGCATTGAAGGTGCCTGATAGTAAAACCATCTCTGATATTGAACTGCTTGGCAGAAAGCACGTAAAACTCCCGAAGAGCGGGTCTCTCACAGACATCCCATCTATCATATAGGCAAGTTCTCCAGAGCGCCCTCCCCTTACATGTATCTCCCGACCCGTACCGGTAGTAACACCTGCCTGCGAGGCAAGGATGTCAGAAACAGTATGAAGGGGCATCTTCTCTATCTCCCTGTCTGTCACAACAGAAATTTTGGATGTACGGTCAGCCTCTATAAGGGGTCTCTCGCCAATTACAATCACCTCCTCACCTATATCTAGGACTGTAGGACTCAAACTGAAGTTAAGAGGAGTCGTTCTATCACTTACAACAAGCGCTCCTTCGTGGATTACAGACTGAAATCCTATCATCTCCGCCTTTATATTATAATAACCAGGGGGAATGTTTAGTATAAAGTAATATCCCTCGTTATCGGTTACTCCTCCGAGATTGGTACCGAGAATGCAGACATTTACACAAAGGAGGGGTTCATTCGTTTTGGCGCTCACCACCCTGCCTGCTATCTTTCCAGTGACGCCTGCCAGAAGCAAGGTCGGGAGAAAAAGGAAAAAATATATAATTCTCTTCATAAAAAAATTATATAATAAAATAATTGATTTGTCAAGTTTTTTATACGAAATTTCTGAAAAAGTGTAGTAATCTTTAATTACACGAATTAAGAAAACATTGAAAAATGTATAAAAATCGGTGTAATCTTTCTTCAAAATCTGTGTAATCAGAGGTCTCTGGGTATTTTTTCAGAGACCTTTATATCCAATTATCTTATAAACAAGTTTAGCAGCGAGAAAATCGGGAGCAGGATTTCCTTGTATAGGAGAAAGTTCCACCACATCAAACCCAAGCACATTCTTCTCTCTTATCAAGGTCTTCAAAAACCCCAGTACTCCATACCACGAAAAGCCTCCTGGTTGTGGCGTCTGGACAGAGGGCATAATCCCTGAATCGAGCACATCAAGGTCAAGGGA
>Ga0209986_10001528_pt1 | contig 22098 bp, 21 predicted proteins | sample BlataG_FD_183168 | JGI IMG/M metagenome (GOLD analysis project Ga0209986, IMG submission 183168) | Deep subsurface microbial communities from Black Sea to uncover new lineages of life (NeLLi) - Black_00105 metaG (SPAdes) (version 2) | ecosystem: Environmental > Aquatic > Marine > Oceanic >... | reverse complement strand
CATCGCCCCAACCTACGAGGTATCGCACATTCCCTTATCACAGAGACTTATGTCCACCATACGCTATCTATTGCCTATGGGGCTTGTCATTTTTTTGGTTGTTGGAGTCATCCTGCTGGGTATCGCCACTCCATCTGAGGCAGCAGCTAGCGGCAGCGTAGGCGTCTTCATCCTGGCTGCTATCTATGGACAACTGAACTTGCCTGTAGTGAAGAAAGCGGTTACTGGCACTCTCAGAATCACCGGCATGATTTTCTTTATCATATGTGGAGCGAAGGCCTTCAGCCAAATCTTGTCCTTTAGCGGGGCTATTTCGGGCCTATCACAACTCGCCGTGAGCTTGACTGTTGCACCGATATTGGTTGTCGTGAGTATGATGGTTGTCGTAATTATTATGGGTTGCCTCATGGAACCAGCCTCCATAATGATGATTACCCTCCCCGTATTTATACCCGTTATAATTGCTCTGGGCTTTGACCCGGTGTGGTTTGGCGCAATATATCTAATTAATATAGAGATGGGCTTAACGTCTCCGCCCTTTGGTATAACGCTGTTTGTGATGAAGGGCGTAGCTCCACCTGATACCACTATGGGAGATGTCTATAAAGCAGCTTTACCCTTCCTCCTCTGTGATGCAATAGCTATGGCACTGATCATTGCTTTCCCGACAATAGCACTCTGGCTGCCAGGCATCATACGCTAACTACTCTTCAGACATGATTATTGGTGAGGGCTAAATGGCAAATAGCTTCGTGGAGGTTATGTTGCGGAGGCTTCGTCTCGATGAATAGGAGAATGATCGAAGGCGAAAAGAATTTAAAAAACTGCACTGTGCTTTCATAGGAGGCGGGGACATGGTACAACAGAAAATCGAGATTTTATTCCTGAGCAAGCAGGAGGTGGAGAGCCTTATCACTGTTAAGGATGCTGTATATGCCTGTGAGCAAGCTTATAGATGTCTGGGGGAGGGACAACTGGCGCACTACAGTACTGTTATGCCCATGAAAGGGCCAAATTTAACCATTACTATGACAGCTTACCTGAAGTCTCTGAACCTCTACGGTATGAAGCAGGTTAGCCCTTATAGTGTTAGGGAACCAGGTGATAACATACCGTACATCTGGGGCAGTCTGGTGGTCCTGACCCATGTTGAGAATGGCCTGCCTTATGCCATCATGGACGGTACATCGATTACCACAATGAGAACTGCCGGTGGACATGCAGTCGTTGCTGCAAAATATTTGGCTAAGAAAGATTCAAAAAAGCTGGCCATTATTGGTTGTGGCTCTGAAGGTCGTACTGGTTTTCATTCGTTCCTGAATACCTTTCCCATAGAGTTGGTGAAGATATATGATGTCAAATCTGAGGCTATGCACGCTTTTAAAGAAGAAGTTGGCAGGGAATTTGCAGTTCGGATAATACCTGTTGATTCACCCCAAAAGGCAGTTGAAGGGACTGACATTGTCCTGGTGGTCTCCACTGCGTCAGAGCCAGTGGTTTTAGAGCCGTGGGTGGAGAAGGGTGCCTTTGTAGCTGCACTAACTTGTTTTAGAGACGTTGATCCGATGCTGAGTGTAAAAGCCGACAAGTGGGTTTTAGGGATTCTTGAGGAAGATAGCAAAACGATTATCGAGGGACATGGTTTACCTACCCTTAACCAGATGCAGCTTTCCAGGGACAACGTGTATGCTGACATGGGGGAAATAGTATCAATGGCCAAACCTGGCCGTGAAAATGACCAGGAGCGTATCGTCTATACCCACATGGGAATGGGTGGTCATGATGTTGTACTGGCCCAGATAGCTTACACCAGGGCAGTAGAGAAGGGGATAGGCACCAGGCTTTACCTATGACATTCTGCGATATCGTGAATAAACCGTTTCCCCTTTATACTTCTCCCTTGAACTCCTTAATCTTCTTGTTGGCCTTCCCCAGACCAGTAGAGAAAGCTTCAGCTTGTACCAGCGAGAGCTCATTCAATTCGCCGTATTGCGAAACCAGGGATGCTTTGGTACAATCATAATTCACAATATGAAATCAACCCATGAGGTGAGGGAAGAGTGTGGTGCTAATAAAAGTGAATGCCAGGGTGCTGGCAATTAACCATGATTTGTCTCTGACATGAAGCTTTCAGGGCAACCTGATTAAGAGAGTATAAAAAATTAATATAAAGGAGATGGAAATGAGCTACACAAAAAATCTGGCAAAGTATGCCGCAGGTCTAAAATACCAGGATCTTCCCGAAGAGGTTGTTGAGCAAGCCAAGCTACTCACATTACATACATTAGGAGTTGCTCTGGCTGCCTCTGTGACCGGGCAGGGAAAGGACGCTATAGCCTTAGGCAAGGCTTTTGGGGGTCGAAATGGGGAAGCAGTCCTGGTGGGTGATGGAAGCAAAGTATCCTGTGTGCAAGCAGGTTTTGTCAACGGCACTTTAGCTGACATTCTGGATTGGGAGGACTGTAGCTGGACTGGGCATCCCTCATCAGGTGCCATCCCTGCGGCGCTGGCAGTCGGGGAATGGATTAAGGCATCAGGGAAAGAGTATATCACCTCGGTGGTCGCTGGATATGAGCTTTACGAACGTATAGCCATGGCTGTTCAACCCTCAGCCGCCTGGAGTTTCCTGGATAAAGGTTGGGGCCTGACAAGCTGGGTTGTCTACGCGTCAGCCATTCCCGCTGCCAAATTATTAAAATTAAACGAAGAGCAGATGGAGAACGTTATTGGAATGGCTGGAGCGCTAACGCCTATTTCAAACTCCAAGGTTCATCTAACAAAAACAAATTTTTATCATTACCAGTGGGGCATAAATTGCATGAATGGGATAGTCGCAGCTCTTATAGCCGCGAGAGGTATCAATCCGATGCCCGACTTTCTCGATGGAGAGCAAGGTAGCTACGCGATGTCACTATCAGATAAATGTGCCGATGAATGGTATAACAAAAACCTGGGACAGGATTACCTGATAATGGAAACCTATTTCAAACACTGGCCAACAAACATGTGGATCAACCAACCTTTGGATGGCATCGACGCCATCATGAGAAAACACAACGTGAAAGCTGAGGATGTAGAGCAGATAATTGTTACACCGGAGATGGAATTTCGCATGGCTTACAGACCTGGAGGTTACGGGAGCATTGTAGAAGCGGAGTTCAGCATACCCTATTGCATTGCGGTGCTGATGCATGAACCTGAGCCAGGTCCAAACTGGTATACGGAGGAGAAATTTAAAGACCCCAAAATTCTTGAACTTGCAGGCAGAGTTACGGCGGAAGGTCCTGTTCAGGGATTAAACGACGCATTTATACAGTTCCGGGCAGGCACGTATCCTTACGTGACGGTCGAGGTTAAAACAAAAGATGGGAGATGCTTCAAGCAGGATGTTCCTTTCCCCAAGGGGCACCCTCAAAATCGGATGACTGTCGATGAATTCAAAGATAGGTTCAGAAGAGCTGCGTCTTTTGCTTTGAACCATGACAAGATAGAGAAGGCAATCGATAAGATTATGAAATTGGAAGAGGTGAAAGACATATCTGAAATCAGCGATTTGGTGCATGTCTAGCTATGTTTGAATGGTTACCGTAAAACCATCAAAAAATTAACATAAGGAAGGTGTATTATGGCAGTTTATGGTTCTCGGGCAAGTATAGGGCTAATAGTACCCGCCTCTGGATACGCGCTAGAAATGGAGTGTAATAAGATGGCTCCTGAAGGTGTAGCTGTTGCTACAACTCGCATTCCTCTGGAAAAAGCCACTCCTGAATTTCTCATTAAGATAGCCAGTTACATTGAGGAAGCAGCTAAGCTCCTGGCAATGGCTGAACCAGATGTAATAATACTGGGTTGTACCGCAGGAAGTTTCATAAAGGGAGTCGGGTATGATAGTACTATAATTAAGAGCATCGAGGAAGCTACCAATATTACTGGCTTAACCACATCCACGGCTGTGATAAGTGCTCTAAGAAAGTTGAAGGCTAAGAAAATTTCGATAGCTACCCCATATATCGACGAAGTTAACGAGCAAGAAAAAATGTTCTTTGAGGCCAACGGCTTCAATGTGCTTTCTATAGAAGGGTTACAGCTTGGCAGGACAAATTCCAGGGATATGCCGCTTGTAGAAGCAGAAACCATGTATGAGTTTGCGAAAAAAGTTCACAAGCCGGAATGTGACGTTTTATTTATTAGCTGCACAGGCCTTGGGGTCATAAGCATTATTGAGAGGCTGGAAAACGAACTGGGGAAGCCAGTCGTCACCAGCAATCAAGCGACCTTCTGGGCGGCTCTCAGGACAGCTAAAGTCCGGGATCCTATTGAAGGATTTGGGAAATTGCTAAGAGAGTCATAGGTAGATTACAAGCAACATTCGCGAGGAGATAGGTAAAATGGGAGAGAAAATTGCTGTATTGGGAGCCGGAGCAACTGGTCATGCGATAGCGGCTGACTTGACTCTAGCAGGATTCGAGATAAACCTCTATGAGGAGCCCAGGTTTAAAGAAAATTTAGAGGTTATTCTTAAGCACGGCGGTATTGAAATAGAGGGTGCAGGACGGCAGGGATTCGCCAAAATACATAGGGTTACAACAGAAATAGCGGAAGCATTGGATGATGCGCAAATCATACTGGTGTCCGTTATAGCCGCAAGGCATGAAAAAATAGCCGAACTATGTGCTCCCTGCCTGAAAGAGGGACAAACAATAGTGATTGGTCCCGGGAATGCCGGTTCACTTGTATTTGCTAAAAAGCTAAAAGAGAGAAACGTAAACAGCCAGGTTCCCATAGCTGAGATGGAAGGTAACTTCTATCCCTGCCGGATAATAGCCCCGGCAAGAGTCGTAGTAGCATTTCCTCCCAAGGCAAAACACATTGCCGCTTTTCCGGCAAAAGACACCAGCAAGGTTATTAATACAATGAAAGGTATCTATGATTGTTTACCCGGAACCAATGTGCTAGAAGTTGCCCTGAACGCTCCGAACGTTATTATTCATCTCGCTGCCTCAATATTAAATACAGGTGCTATTGAACAATCAGGGGGTGAGTATTATCTATACAAGCAGGGACTGACACCAGCTATCTTCAAGTGCATTGAAGCTGTGCATAAAGAAAAATCAGCGCTTTATAAAATCCTGGGCTACAACGATCGCTACCAACCCGGATTCCTGGAGAAAGCAGCCAAGTACACAGAATTTCCAGAACTGGAGATATTCCGGGGGCTTATAGGGCCAACCAGTATGCAGCATAGGTACATAACAGAAGATGCCCCTACCAATCAAGCTCTTATGATATCTCTGGGGGAGATGCTGAACGTGCCCACCCCCGTTACCAAGGCCCTGGTTATACTGGCTTCCACGATAAACCAAACTAACTATCTGGATCAAGGAAGAACAGTTAAACAACTAGGTCTCTCTGGCCTGAATGCTGATGAGCTAAACAGGTTCCTGGCTAAGGGATACTGAAGAAGCTTTACAGTTAGGTAAGAAATATGCCATCAGTTAGGCCGTTTTTGTCCCTGTTCACCTGTAATTGGTGTTAGAAGTATAGCTAATATAAGACCAACAATACCGATGCCAGCACAGACTAAGAATGCCGTCTGATAGCTACCAGTGACATCAAATATGGAACCAGTCAGGAAGGGACCGATAGCGGCTCCAGTTGTAAAGCCGAGGCCAGTAACTCCATAAATCAAACCATGTGAACTGAGCCCAAAAAGCCTTGCTACTAGAGGCGACTCTGATGCCGACATACCTCCACGGGCGAAGCCAAGGACAGCAGCAAACAGGCAGAGCATCCACACCTTTGTGGCTGGCACAAGCCAGAACAAACCTGATGACATCAGAATAAAGCAAATAAGAAAAACCTGCCTGTTCCCAATTCTATCGGCGGTAGTACCCAGCACCACATTGCCAGCAATGCTACCTGCACCGATAATAGCCAAAATGCTGGCGGCACTGGCGGCGGAGATTCCCAGGTCAGTAGCGTGCGGCACAATATGCACTATGATACTGAACAAACAAAATCCAAAACAGAAGAGCATGGCAGAAAGAATCCAGAGTTGTCTGGTGTAAGCCGCCTGTTTGAGGGAAAATCCCTCAGTCCGTACTTTTGACTCGCGTTCTCCACCTTCATTTTCACCGTAGGGCAGTTGCCCCATCTGAGCTGGGTCACGCCTTAGAAGCTGGGCAGCTGAAACAACAATTATTAGAACTGCGCCGCCCAGTATCATGTAGGACGTACGCCAAGTATAAGCAGAGATAAGCCAGTTAGCCACTGGTGGCCCAATCAGTGTGCCAATGCCTGTGCCGCTCACAACAATACCCGTCATCATACTTCTCCTCTTGACAAACCACCTGGCCACAGTTGACAATAGCGGGACAACAATACCACTCATGCCAATACCTACTATCACCCCGTAGAACAGATATAGCTGCCAGACAGTATTAACCCCTGACATCAGCAAATAGCCTAGACCTATAAGGAAACCACAAAATGTCAAGATCCTCCGAGGACCCAGTCTATCGTTAAGTCCCCCCATGACAATGCCTGGCAACCCTTGCATAACCATGGAAAGTGAGAAGGCGCCTGATGTCAGGCCTCTAGTCCAGCCAAACTCGGTTAGTACCGGCTTGAAGAAGACGCCAAAGGCAAGATATGCGCCGAATGTTGCTGCTATGATGCACGAGGCAGCCACAGCCACGATATAGCCATAGAAAAACCCTGGTTTGGTACCAGGGGATTGACGGACTTTCTGATTAGCTATGATAAACCTCTTCTACGTAACTCTGTCAGACTATGTTGAGTGTAGTTCCAAAAAAGCGGCTCTTGTCAGCATCCCCCGATTATAGCACGACTTGCCGTGATACAACGCTCAGTCTGTCCCCTTTCTCTCCAAGTTCATCTCACTGGTGTAATAGTTAAGCTGACCACCCTGTCTAACAATCTCATCGATTGTTTAGCATAACTCTCCATGGTAAACACTATAGATTCGGTATTAGCAGAAAGTACAGAAATCACCCAAAGCTTCCTATCTTGTCTTGCCTCTTGCGAGCGATGTAAATATACCACAGAAGCAAAGTACAGCAGAGATGATAAAAGCTGTTTGCATGCTTTTTAAGAAAAGCTGGTAGCTTTCGGGTGTTATTTGCAACCTACCCATATATATAGCGAGTATCAGCATAGTGATTCCCATGCTGAGCATCTGACCGCTTTGCCGCATTGTTGCCAGTATTGCTGAGGCTACTCCGTAAGAATTTTTATCAACTGAACTCATAACGGCGTTGATATTGGGAGATGAAAAAGCAGCACAACCAGTGCCAGTTAGTACCAGAATAGCTATGATGAATCCCAGGGACGTGCTCTCGTTCAAAAATATGAGCAAGATAAGTCCCACAGTTGTTAATGCCATTCCTATCGAAGCGACTGACCTCGGGTCAAGTCTATCTGAAAGCCTGCCTGCAACAGGTGAGAGAACAGCCATTGCGACAGGTTGTGAGATCAAAATTATTCCTGCATATCCAGGGTTGAATCCTTTTATGTACTGCAGGTATAGGCTTAAAAAGAAAAAAACGGCATAAGTTGCGGCATAGTGAATCAGTGCTGTCAGGTTAGAAAAAGTAAAAACGGTGTTATCCTTAAACAGGTTTATATTCAGGATAGGACTTTCCTGCCTCATTTCCCATTTGATGAATATTAAAATACCTGAGATTCCAATTACTATAAGCCATACACCGGATATTGCTGGCATAATGGAGAGTCCGTACATTACCGCTATCAGTGCGAGGCCGTATATTATGGAGCCGGTAAAATCAAATTTAGCTCCCTTTGCTTCAGCCCATTCCCCCTTTAATTTCCAGAATATCAGTGCAATGGTTATTATGCCCAGGGGTACATTTGCCAGGAAAATACTTCTCCACCCGAAATACTGCGTCAGCAAACCACCCAGGGGTGGTCCAAGGGAAAGACCTACATAAGTTGCAGCGACGCTTATTCCCAGGGCTTTCCCTCTCTCACCCATAGGAAACACCGAAGTCAGGATTGCTATTCCGGTGCAATAGATCATTGCACCGCCTATTCCCTGTAATACTCGGAATGAAATGAGCGCAGTGGCTGAAGGTGAGATTGCTGAGAGTAGAGATGCGATGGTGTAGATTATTGTGCCATATTTAAGAACCCTCTTCCTTCCCTGTATATCTGCTATTCTCCCAAAGGGAACAAGAGAAACTGCTGTTGCCAGAAGAAATGAAGTGGTAACCCAGCTTAACAGAACCGCATCCATCGAGAATTCCTTTGCTATTGATGGGAGTGCAATGTTTATAGAGGATCCCATAAAAGGGGTAATAAAAGAAACCAGTGTGGCAACAAGCAAGGCTGGTCTTTTATTTGTGGTATTATCCATAGCCACGTTACCTATTATTATAGCTGATTTAAATGGAGTTTCTTTGAGTTTTAACTGGCAGCAGTAGATTAAATTTGATTTTGGCCTGTTTGTTGTGGCTCTGTGAAAAGAGGGATCGAATTGAATAATTTGGGTCTCTGGTTCAGCGTAGCTATCGACATCACTATTATTGGGTGCTAGAATTATTTACCAAGCTTGAGCACAGGTATATTATGGCTGTGCCTGGCTTTAGTAACGCGAAAACTACAGTAAGCCCTGGATGAGAGTAATGTATTGGGAATAAATCAAATAGAGGAGATTGAAATGGAGATAATGAAAATGTCTTCAGCTTTTGGGTATCCGAGTGTTTATCCCACAGGGACGACGCTCTACCATCCTGATAAATGTTGGAATGGGTACACCTTAATGAGCATGGAAAACAGCCTGATTGATATGAATGGCAATCTGGTCAAGCACTGGCAGACCGGTGCTTCAGAGCTTGCTAAACCTCTTCCCGGTGGTTATGTTTTGGTAGATAACACAGATGAAAGTTTAAGAGCAATAGCTGAGCCGCCCTCGCATAGTCATGCCAATGTCGAGCAGCTGGATTGGAGTGGTAAAGCTGTCTGGATATTCAACAGGTTAAAACAAATGGAACTGGGGCCTGAAGGGAAAAAGGTTTGGACATCACTACAACATCACGATTTTATCAGGGAGGGTAATCCAGTGGGGTATTACGTTCCCGGAATGGATCCAATGGTAAACGGGGGGAATACTTTATTGCTTACCCATGATGATGTGCGAAATCCCAAAATATCCCCTTCACTTCTACACGATGATCATATCTATGAGGTGACCTGGGATGGGAGAGTTGTCTGGGATTGGTTATGCAGTGACCACTTTGATGAGTTCGAATTCAGCGAGGAAGCCAGGAACACAATGTACCGATGTGGTGGCATGGGGAGGCGTGCAGCACCACGACCTGCCAGACAACCATCGGCAAAACCTGTTGATACCACAAGTTCTCCAGTAAAGCCTGAGGGCGATGTGCCTCCACCATTTGACTGGATGCACATTAACTGTATATCAACGCTTGGTCCTAATAAATGGCACGATGAGGGTGACGAGCGTTTTCATCCAGACAACATAATCTTCGCTGGTCGTAATACCAACATCTTAGCCATAATCGATAGGAAGAGTGGGAAAATTGTCTGGATGATTGGGCCGGACTACACTGTTTCACCTGCTCTCAAGGAGCTGGGCTTTATAATAGGACCGCATCATGCTCATATGATCCCGAGAGGTCTTCCTGGCGCCGGGAATATATTGGTATTTGACAATGGTGGAGCGGCTGGATACGGTGCTCCAAATCCGGGCTCACCTACCGGAGTAAATAACGCTCTGAGGGATTATTCCCGCATAGTAGAGTTCGATCCTGTGACACTGGAGAAGATTTGGGAGTATACAGATGGTAAGAGATTTTACAGTTACTACATCAGTTCAGTGCAGCGTCTTCCCAATGGAAATACCTTAATCTGTGAAGGTGCGAAAGGGCGTATTTTCGAGGTAACAACAGAGCAGGAGATTGTCTGGGAATATATTAACCCACCTTTCTCTAAATTGACGCATAAGCCTGACTACATAATCTATCGCGCTTATCGGCTTCCCTATGAGTGGGTTCCGCAACTGGAAAAACCTGTGGAAAGGCCGGTGATACCACCTGACCCGTCACAATTCAGGATCGAGCCTCAAGAAGTGGGAAATTGACACCACTCCGGCGCCATCTCCAGAACCTGGGTCTTGTGAGTTAATAGGGAGGACAAGTCCTTGGGGATGGTTGGGGGTGTGCTGGGATGGCTGGCAGGATTACGATAATTGCGGGTGTACATCAGCATATTAACTATTACCGGGCATTTTAAATCAGCCTGGCAGTGTGGTATCATGTGCAGGCCGAACAAAGCTCGGAAAAGAAGGAGGACAAGAATAAATGAGCACTAAAATCTATGACTTATCCCAGCCTTTTGGGAGGAATACACCACTATGGCCGTGGACGGGGCCGATGCAGGATGTCATCATCCAGCGAGTGGCATACTGGGAAAAGAACTGCTTTCCCGGTGGCTGCAAGAAGTATACCACTGTACTTACACATAAAATGCATTCCTCTACTCACATGGATGCTGCGGCGCATGTAATAGACCATGGCGAGTATATTGATCAGGTGGCCCTGGAGAAATGCTACGGGACAGGTGTGGTGGTAGACTTGCGTTTTATGAAGAAGTGGGAAATCATAACCCCGGAAATCCTGGAAAATGCTAAACCAAAGATTGAGCCAGGAGACTTTGTTGTCCTTAATACAGGGTGGCACCATTACTTCCTGACGAATAACTATGCGTATTTTAATTACTACCCCGGGTTGTACAAGGAAGGTGCAGAATGGTTAGTGGAGAAGGGAGTCAAGGCTGTTGCCGTAGATGGTGGTGCCCTTGATGCACCTCTGGCTCATGCACCGCTGGCTGAAAATGCGCCCTGGTTATACCGGGAATACAAGCAGGAGACGGGGAAGGAAGCCGATGAGGAATTCCCGATTTACGAACCATCTCACATGATTCTCCTGGGTAATGGCATTCCTGGCATTGAGAATGCCGGAGGTGATATGGATTTAGTGACCGGGAAACGTTGTACTATGGCTGCGTTCCCTATCCGCTATGAGCTGGGGGATGGCTCTATGCTCAGGTTGGTTGCTATCGTAGAAGAATAAAATCCAGGAGGCGAGTAACAGTGAATTTACCCGAGGACAAGGTCATCATTACTGTAGCTCAGACGGGAGCTCTGGTTTCCAAGGCGCAAAATCCCAGTGTGCCTGAACAGCCCGATGAAATTGCGGAATCGGCATATGATTGCTACAACGAAGGAGCTGCCATTATCCATATTCATGCCCGTGATAAAGATGGGAAACCTACAGGAAGCGCTGCTGTTTTTAAAGAGATACACCAGAAAATACGGGCCAGGTGCAATGTTGTTATTCAGGATTCTACCGGTGGTGGCCCTAATCTCACTATAGAGCAGAGGACAGAGTGCCTTGAAGCCTATCCTGAGATGGCTTCTCTCAATATGGGGACGATGATGCGTACACTGGGACCTTACGCTGGTACTCCTTTTGCTAACACCCGTGGTGATATTGAAGCTTTTGTTACCCGAATGAATGAGTTTGGGGTAAAGCCTGAGATGGAGGTATACAACCTCACCATGTTTCGTGAGGTGAACAACCTGATTAAGAAGGGATTGATAAAAAAGCCCTACTATGTGGACCTGATACTGGGCATGGTGTATCAGGGGGCGCTGGAGGCTAACCCCAGGTATCTACCGGTATACCTTCAATTCCTTCCAGCCGACACCCTGTTTAACTCCCTTGGAGTAGGAGCAGCTCAAACACCTGTGGCAACAATGGGGATGATCCTCGGTGGGTGTGTTCGGGTGGGGTTGGAGGATAATATCTATTATCATAAAGGGGAACTGGCTAAGAGTAATGCCCAGTTGGTAAATCGTATAGTGAGGATTGCACGGGATTTGGGCAAGGAGCCAGTAAAACCTGAAGAAGCTAGAGAGATACTGGGACTCAAGCCCCTCTAGGCCGGGTAATAGCCTAAAAATACGAATGAGGTGAGGAATATGTCTGACATGTTCAGAGTAGATGGCAAGGTGGCTGTGGTTGTCGGGGGGGCAGGCGGCATCGGCGAAGCTCTGGGGCACGGACTGGCGCAGTATGGTGCAAGGGTTGTTATCGCTGATATAAATCTACCAAGAGCAGAGGAGGTAGCCAGCGATATTAAGTCGGAGGTTGTTGCGTCGGATGCTGTGGCATTTAAGCTTGATATCGCTGATGAGAAGAGCGTGGCTCAATTGGCAGAGCAGGTTGTTTCCAAGTTCGGAACAGTTGATATACTGGTGAATTCACAGGGGATAAACCTGAAAAAGCCTGCGACTGAGTTTCCTGTGGCTGACTGGGATTTTATGTTCAATATTAACGTTAGGGGTATCATGTTAACTTGCCGGGAATTTGGCAAGGTGATGATTGAGAAGAAGAAGGGCAAGGTCATCAGTTTGTCGTCGGTCAGAGGAGCGCGAGCAACTCTCTGGGGAGGGAATGAAGCCTACTGCGCTACTAAGGGAGCAGTGGATATGATTACCAGGGCACTGGCTTCCGAGTGGGCCCCCTATAACATAAATGTCAATGCCATTGCTCCCTCATGGGTAGCCACAAAACTGGCAGAACAAACTCTAAAGGATCCCGAGCGTATTAAAAGAGGTCTGGCCAATGTTCCACTGAAGAGAGTGGCCAGCACCGGAGACATGGTCGGAGCATGCGTGTTTCTGGCTTCCTCAGCTTCAGATTTCATCACCGGTCAAATCCTGTACCTCGATGGCGGACTTACCGCTGTCGTCTAAGCTGGTGGTGTGAGGGGGTGGGCTGATTCACATTGTTTCTGCTGTAACAACAATAAGTAGTGGTTGCTAAAGCTGGATAAGCTACAGTTGTAGTTGTAATGGACAACATAGATTAACGGGGGAAAGAGATGAAAGAAGACATCGAAAAAGTTGCTATTGTGGGGGCTGGGACGATGGGGCGTGGAATTGCCCAGTGCTTTGCTCAGGCAGGCTACCAGGTCTCAATGTTCTCCCGTACTCAAAAGACTCTTGATAGAGCCCTGCCTTTAATAGAATCCAGTTTAAATACTATGGTTCAAGAAGGGGTATTGGCTCAGCCTTCAATAAGGGCAACGATAGATCGAGTTACTACTACTACATCGTTACAAGAGGCAGCGGGTGACGCTGATATCGCTATCGAGTCTGTGACGGAAAACAGGGATTTAAAGAAAGCAATTTTTACCCAGTTGGATATGTATTGTCCTCCAGGAGCTTTGCTGGCGAGCAATGCCACCAGCTTAAACATATTCGATTTTGTGGAGACCTCACGCCCGGACAAAGTTCTCTGCGCCCACTGGTATGCTCCTCCCCAGTTGATTCCGCTGGTGGATGTGGTTAAGGGACCTCAGACGAGTGAAGCCAGTGTAGAGCTTATGACACGAACATTGAAGAAGATGGGTAAGAAGCCGGTAGTTTTTCAGAAACCTGTCCCTGGCTATGTAGTCCCCCGCTTTCAAATCGCCCTACAGCGTGAGATGCATTTTCTCCTTGATAATGATTATCTGTCAGCCGGAGAACTTGATGAGGCAGCTAAATGGGGACTTGCCTTTCGTATGATGGTGCTGGGGGTGGTGCAGCGCATCGACTTCGGTGGACTTGACCTGAGTGCAATTAATGTGGAGAGACCCAGCTTTGAACCTACACCTGTGGATTACAAGCCAAAGAAACTACTGGAGCTGGTCAAGCAGGGACACCTGGGAGTTAAGACAGGTAAGGGTTTCTATGACTACCAGGGGAGGAGTGAGGCTGATGTTTGTCGGGAAAGGGATATCAGGTTAATCCGGTTATTGAAAGCCATTGAGGCTGAAACGGGAAGTTAAGTTCTTCAAAAACTCATAATTGCTGCTGCCTTGATCCAAACTCTCCAGTTGTTAGGAGATTTTCCATTGTCTATCGTTAATGGTATTGCTGATGCCGTCATGGATGGGATGTCGTAAGATATGCATAGAGGGACAAGTAACAGGAATAGAGAAGTACGCTGATGATGGGTGAGCTTATCGGTTTGGGTTCAGCGCTTTCCCTGGGTATTAGCGGCCTGGTCCTGAAGCCATTATCTACTAAGTTCAGCCCCTTTTTCCTGAATGCTTTGTTGTGTGCCGCTGCCTGTGGTTACCCTGATACTCAGCGTGCTGGTATGACAGAGGGAGGGTATACCGGAGTTAGCCAGACTTAATCGACGGCAGGTGGGTCGAGCTGCTGTCGCTGGTATCCTGGAGCAGGATGTTGGCATGGTGCTATCCTTCATGGCAATCCAGATGATTGGCGTGGCTAAAACCGCATTGCTTAGAGCTACCTCGCCACTTTTTGTGGCGCCTCTGGCAGTGATTTTCTTGAAGGAGAAGGTGACCTGGCGGGTTGTGTTGGGTACGTCACTATGCGTTTCAGGGATATGGCTGATAGTGGGATAATTTCTTGTTTTTGGTAGAAAGGGAAAGCAGTTTAACGCATTAAACTGGGGAGCAGTAGTGAAATCTGGGGAACAGCTACCAGAAGAGCCACATGGCATATATCAGCGATAAGGAAAGGGATTATACCTTTAAAAATGGTATGCATGGGTACATCTTCAGCCACTCCCTTGATGATATATACATTCAGACCCACTGGTGGGGTAATCAAGCCTATCTCGCATACCCTGACTATTAGTATGCCAAACCATATAGGATTAAAGCCCAGTTGCGTTATCAAGGGGAAGAAGATAGGTACCGTAAGTAGAATCATGGCCAGGGAGTCCATGACACACCCCAGGAGTATATAGATAACTAAAATAAATCCAAGAATGAGATAGCGGTTAATTACTAGCCCACCGATGAAGCTGGCCAGTTCAAAGGGGAGCCTGCTCACAGCCAGGAAATAACCCAGAATCATAGCTCCGGTTAAGATGATAAATATCATGGCTGTTGTCTTTCCTGCCTCAATAAGGCTGCTCTTAATGGCTTGCCAGCCAAGTCTTCTTCTGGCCAGTCCGAAAGCGAAAGCGCCAAAGGCACCAACACCAGCCGCCTCGGTGGGGCTGAAAACACCAAAATAAAGGCCCCCGATGACCAGTACAAACAGGAGCAATACCACCCAGGTATTTTTAAGCGATACTATCTTCTGCCTGAGGCTTGTACTGGGTCCTGGGGGACCCATGAGTGGATTGCGTCGGCAAATAATATAGATGGTAAACATGTAAAAGACGGCTTCAAGTATACCGGGGATAAAGCCGGCGGCGAAAAGCTTGCCTATGGACTGCTCGGTGATGACTCCATAAATGATAAGGACAACGCTGGGGGGTATCAGGATACCAATGGTACCGCCAGCGGCAATGGAACCGGTAGCCAAGCGGTCATCGTATTTATATCTTTTCATCTCTGGCAAAGCTACTTTTCCCATTGTAGCGGCTGTGGCCAGGCTGGAGCCGCTGACAGCAGCAAAACCAGCGCAGGCACCAACAGTAGCCATCGACAGACCACCACGCAGGTGTCCCAGCCAGTTATGGACAGTGTCATACAGGTCTTTACTCAGTCCGGCAAAGAAGCAGAATTCGCCCATGAGTATGAAAAGAGGAATAACGCTCATGCCATAGTCAGCAAAGGTTCTATAGGGCACTGTCCTCAAGAGACCGAGTGCCGGTTCAAAGCCAGTCAAATAAGCGAAGCCGACAAAGCCTACCAGCGCCATAACAAAACCGATGGGCATTCGAGAAAATAGTAATATGAAAAGGATACCTATGCCGATAAGTCCGACGGTAAGTGGAGTCACCTGCTCACCGCCCGGGATAGGTAGTTGAGGAAATCTGATAATAGCACTATCGTTAGCAGGATACTGCCCAAACCCACTACACCAGCAAAGGGGAAAACGGGTATAAGTAGAACTGTAGAGGTTACCCCTGAGGCAAACTGGAGCTTCGTGTACACGAAACATTGCCAGCTTATTAAGGAGAATAGACCAAGACTAAGGAGACCGGTAACAGTGTCGATAATTGCCTGGACTCGCTGTGGAAACCGGGAGACCACCAAGTCTACCTTAACATGCCCCTTCTTGATAGCGCAATAGGCTAACCCACATGCGACTATGATAGCCATCATATACTCGGTAAGGTCAAACACTCCAAGTATAGGCTTGTTAAGAACATAGCGCAGGGCGACATCCGCCGCGGTAAGAAACATCATTACCGCGAGGATGCCTACCCCTATGCTATGAAACCACTTGCTTACTGGCCGAATTACCTTATTAAGCGCATCGGCTGCTTTACTTAACCACATCCCCGGTTAATTTTTATGGATTGAAAGTATCAATCAGTCCCAGTGTTGTATCCAGGATTTCTTGTGCTTCAGGATGTCCAGCGTCTTCCATTTGCTTTACCCAGTCTCCCCAGAGAGGTGTACCGGCGATTTCTGTCCACTCCGCCAGTTGCGCTGCTGTGGGGGTAAACTCGATCATTTCATAGCCTTCTGCCTGAATACGAGTATGCGCTTCCGCCGCCGCGGTATCAAACATGTTCTTGCCCCAATGCATAGAACCCTTGAGGCCGCAGACGCTTTCTAATTGCTGCTGAATATCAGGCGGTAGACTATTCCAGGTATCAAGGTTCATTGACTGAGTGAAGGATACCGCATAGAAGGGGGCATAATTATAGTATTTTACTACCTCATACTGTCTAAAGGTAAGCAAAGCTTCCCAGGGTAACAGCATGCCATCTATTACACCCTTCTGGATGTTTACATAGGTATCAGGCATGCCCACCATCATTGGGGAAACTCCGAGCAGCTTCATCATTTCGGTTGGAGGTCCACCAGTCACTCTTAGCTTCAGACCTGCGAAGTCATCGAGTGTTTTAACTTCCCTCTTTGAGTTTATCAAGAGATAAGGGCTGCTCATCCAGGTCAACATCACATGATTGTCTTTATACTGCTCGCTAATACTTGGGTATTGCTCATAGAGCTGCCAGAATATTCCACTTCCTTGCTCGGCACTCTTAAATGGCAGAAATGGGAGGGATACTACGTCGGACACGGGTGTCATACCTGCCCAATAGCCATGGAAACACCAGGCAAAATCAGCGACACCGCTCTTGACAGATTCCCAGGCATCTACTCCCTTGCATAAAGTCTGGCCATAGTATGGCTCAAATTTGACTCTTCCCCCAGTGGCGTCCTCCATTGCCGTTAGCCAGGGTTTGGCTGCCTGTTCTATCGCCCAGCCACCTTCAGGGTTCTGGTCGGCATATTTGAGCGTTATAACCTTAGCCGGTGCTGGCTTGGCACAGCCTACAACTACCAGGCTAATGACTACTACCAGTGCTATTAGCAACGATAACCATTTACTTTTCATTAAATACACCTCCTTATGATTTAATCTTCCTCATATTCTTCCATGGTTGAATTATTCTCTATAGTGCTACCTCCTTTCCTCCTTATGTATTTAATATTGAATACCTTAGTTTAACACAGGATTCCTGAATTGCAAAGAGTTTTTTACCAAGTAGACAGGCCTCTTTATTGTTACCCGGCGTGGCTTTATCTGTGCCGTCGTTGAGGAAGTTCATGCTCAGATTTACCTTTCATGTGGAAAGTGTAGCTACCACATCTACTTCCACCAGTACTCTGGGTCGGGCCAGGGAGACAACCTGAATTACAGTGCTGGCGGGTGGCTCATCCAGCAGGGAAGGACAGTGCTTTTGATAGTACTCGAACTCTGTATTCCGCATGGCCTGATAGTCCTTCATATCCTTGAGGTAGATAACGATTTTTACGATATCCTCAATGGAGCTACCCGCCTCTTCCAGCGCAGCTTTGACACTGTCCAGGGCTGTCACCATCTGTCCGGCTATATCATCTGACGAGATCTCGCCAGTCTCTAAACTCCGACCGGTCATACCGGAGCAAAAAACCAGGTCTCCTGCCACTACGCAGCTGGCATATCGTTGCTTCACACCGGCGTATCTTAAGGGAAATGTTTTTTTCTTCATTATATTTTCCAGCTGCTTATTTAGGGGCAAAGAGAACAGACCTTGGCTTATCCTCCATGGCTTTGGCCAGCTCCGCAATGGTGCCGTACATCATACACCCTGCCTGGCAATGCTTCACACAGGATGGTTGCTCTCCATTACGTATCCTCCCAGCACAAAGGTTACAGAGCTCAGTGGGGAAAGGGATGTAGTCAGTGCGAACTCTATCTGGAAGCTCGGTTATAATCTTATTGAGCTTAATTCCCCATTTCCCGGCTGGGAGGTTATTCTCTTGCTTGCAAACTACCTCGCAGGTGTAGCATCCAGTGCAGTATTCATATTCGATAAGCAGTCCATTTCTGGCCATTTCAGCTCCTTTCAGTCTGTCACTTTAATCACTCTGCGCTTGGCTGTCCCTTATCCTGGGAGTATACTTTTTATATGCCTTCTTAGCAAGTTTAATATGAGGCTAGACTGGGTAAAAAGGTGGCAATCTGGGGGAAAGCTAGCAATAAAGCCACGACAACGATTATAGCTGCAAGAAAAGGGAATATCCCTTTGAAGATGGTTTCCAGAGGAACATCCTCGGCAATTCCCTTGATAACATACACATTTAATCCTACCGGTGGCGTGATTACCCCCATCTCGGTTATCAATACTATAATAACCCCAAACCATATGGGGTCAAAGCCCAGAGCCAGTACCAGGGGGTAGATGATGGGTATGGTAAGGGTAATCAGTGCCAGGGAGTCCATAAAACAGCCACCTATGAGGTACATGAGTACTATGATCCCCATGACACCTGCAGCGGGGAAAGGAAGACTGCCCACCATGTCAGATAGTACGATGGGGATCTTGGCTACAGCTATAAAGTGGCCGAAGACGATAGCGCCAGTGACGATTACCATTACCATGCATGTTATCCGTAGCGCATCTTTAATTGCGAACAGGAATCCCTGCCAGCTTAGCTGACGTCTAGCTAGACCGATGACCAAGGCGCCGGCGGCGCCGGCGGCTCCAGCCTGTGTCGGGCTAAACCATCCCAGAAATAGTCCTCCTATTACCAGGGCGAATAAGATCAACATCTCAATGATTCCACTAATTCCCCCTAGTTTCTCCTTCCAGCTGGTTGATGGTCCTGCCGGGGCAAGGCTGGGATTGCGCAGGCAGAGAAGGGACACTACAACGAGAAACAGGCTGGCGAGGAGTAATCCAGGGAAGACTCCAGCTATAAAGAGCTTGCCTATGGACTGTTGGGTTAATATTCCGTACACGATAAATATGGTGCTGGGCGGAATGAGTATTCCCAGGCTTCCTGCAGCGGCGACACAGCCGGTGGCTAGAGCGTCATCATAGTTATATCGCTTCATCTCTGGCAGAGCCACCCTTCCCATGGCGGCGGCAGTAGCATTGGTTGACCCGCACATGGCGGCAAAGCCGGCGCAGGCTGCGATGGTGGCCATGGCTAAACCACCGCGCCTTTGCCCAAATACGGTATATCCGGCATCATAAAGCCTCCGGCTCATTCCTGAGGCGAAGGCAATGGAGCCCATAAATACGAACATTGGGATAACTGTGAGAGAATAAGAGGAGAACATGGTGAACACATCCCGGGCCAGTATGCTAAGACCTGCCCCCGGCGAAACCAGGTAGCAGAAACCAGTAACTCCTACAAAAGCCATGGCAAAGCTGACTGGCATGCCAAGGAGGAAAAGCAGTATTAGAATTGCAATACCGATGAGACCAATAGTAACCGGGCTCACTTTTTCACCGCTTTCATTACTGATTTGAGAAACTCTACCAGCAATATCAGGCAGACTGGAATACAGCAAAAGGCTATAGCGTAGATGAAGGGATAGAAGGGAATTTCCTGGGTCATGGTAACTGTGCCACTGGCTTGCAGGCTCAGTCCGTAATCGATACTTCGCCAGGTTAGCAGGATAAAAAGTGCCAGTCCCAGAAGTGAAACAAAGGCCGCTATAGCTGCTTGCGTACGCTTGGGCAGGCGCATTACCGCAAATTCCACCTGAATATGGCCGTGCATGATTTTGGTATAGGCTATTGCGAAAGCTGTTACCACCACGCCCAGCAGGGCTACAACTTCAATTCCACCGGGGATGGGATGCTTGAAGAACTTGTTTCCTATTATGTCAAAGACAGTAAGGCTCAGCATGCCCACCAGGCCAGCTCCTGCTATCCAGTTAAGCCAGTTGCTGAAGGAATTGGCGAATTTTTCCAGTCGTTCTATTCTATTTGACATGAAAGCAAGTCATTCTAAGGGGTGCCCGAAACGCTTTACCTATAACGGGCACCCCGAAACAAAGCCCTATTACGACTATCTGTTATTTATTATTATTGTTTAAGCGGTTCCAGTTCAGAACCTACCCAGGCTATACTCTCCTCCGTTGATGGTACCCTGGCAGACCAATAGGCTGCCCGCTCTAGCAGGTATGCCTCGTAATCTTCCACTGGCAGTCCCATAGCTCCCTTTTCCTCCATGTAGGAGTCTTTCACTACCTTGGCAGCATCCACCCACCTGGCCATTTCCTCCGGCGGGAGTTCAATGACCTCTCCTGGGTCGCCCATCTCTTCTCGATAGTCCAGCCAGTAATCTACCGCCACCCCATCATAGTAGTCCCATACCTTACCGTGTTTTCCTATCCAATCTTCACTAACCTCGGTAAAAATCGTTTTTATGTCATCGGGCAAGCTGTTCCATTTGTCATTATTCATGACTACGAACATATCGGTAGTGTAGGCTACATCTAAATCAAGAGTGATGTACTTCACTATCTCCTCTTCACCCCACCCTATTAGCACTTCACGGGGGGTCATCTCGCCGTCTGTCACGCCCTTGGACATAAGTTCGTAGGCTTCTCCCTTCCCGGCACCATACCCTACGGCACCGAGAGCTTCTGCTATCTTGCACCCTGTGCCGGTAGACCTTAAGACCAATCCCTTCATGTCCTCCAGCTTACGCACCGGCTTCTTGGTGGTGAAAACGACGCCCGGACCGTGAGCGTGGAAATAAAGGGGATGTGTATCGCTAAGTTCTGCAGGCTGGAACTGCTTGTAGAAGTCGTTGGCTACCATGGTGGCGACCCATCCAGAAGCATAGCCATGAGGCAGGTCGACCAGTTCGGAGGCGGGAAAACGCCCCATGGTATATGCCAGGCAGGACATTCCTATGTCGGTGATGCCCTCTACCACCCCATCGTACATCTCCGCTGCACCGACCAGGGAACCACCTGGGTAATAGGTAAATGCTACCCTGCCATTGGTACGTGTCTCTATCTCTTTGATCCACTCCTCGGCCAATATGGAGTGGAAATGCGTGGGTGGAAAGAAATTGCTGTAGTTTAGTTCTATAGTTTCTGCTGGTGGTGGAGCTGGTGCCGGAGCCGGAGCCGGAGCTGGTGCCGGCGCTGGCGCTGGTGCTGGAGTTGGTGCTGGTGCGGCACAGCCACTAAATAGTGGTAATGCTATTAGTGCCAGTACCAAAATTGCCATTGTTATTGTTTTTCTCATGTTTACCTCCTTAAATTCAAAGTGTGGTGTTAATGTTCCTTATGTTATATACATGCTGCCATCTCCCCTATGTCGGGGTTAGGTCTTTCCTTTTTTTAACCTGGCTAATCCACTCACCCTGCGAAATTCCAGAAACCACCGTGCTAGCATCCGCCAAGCCTTTTCCCATGCGTAACTCCGGCAAGTCTTTTTGTATAATCCTCCAGCACATTAGTAGCAGAATACCTGTTCTTTGTCAATAGGTTGGAGCTCTGTGCTGTTCTGTATGGCAAAATGCTAAGTTGGCAAAGGAGGTCGGATTTTACTACGTGCCATCCTGCTACTTCAGGATGCCTTGTAGACTTTACATAATATTCCCCTCAAAGTCGCTGAGCCCATCTCACGGGCGTAAGGCATTTTATTGTCTGTCAGCACATTGATGTTTGATTCTGCCCATCCATATAAAGCTGAGGCTCCCCTTTCAGGAAACCACCAACCATGTTCCAGCATAACCACCCTAGGGTCTATATTGGGTGTCAGGCTAGCTTTATGCTTGATCCTACCCCGTTTTGTCTCAACATAT
>Ga0209986_10001527_pt1 | contig 22100 bp, 23 predicted proteins | sample BlataG_FD_183168 | JGI IMG/M metagenome (GOLD analysis project Ga0209986, IMG submission 183168) | Deep subsurface microbial communities from Black Sea to uncover new lineages of life (NeLLi) - Black_00105 metaG (SPAdes) (version 2) | ecosystem: Environmental > Aquatic > Marine > Oceanic >... | reverse complement strand
CGTAGTGAAAGACATTGAGATATTCAACCGCAAGAAGAAAGCAGGTGCAGCCCCTTTCGGTACTGAGGAAAGGGATGGCGTGCCTCCCATGCCCACTTTTGGTGAGGGAGAGAAGCTGCTGGTGACTGCCTCGACGCATGACAGTTATGGTTTCAGAAAAACCGACGACCCTCTGGTTCATGACAGGTTGGTTTCAAGGCTGAATGAGAAAATAATAAACAACAGGGAAAAAATTATTGACTGCGAGAAATATTATTTAGAAGACGCCAGGGTGGTTGTTATCAGTTATGGCTTTACGGCAAGGAGTTCATTATTTGCCGTTGAGGCGCTGCGGACAGAGGGGAGAAAAATCGGGATGCTCAGGCTCAAGACCCTGTGGCCCTTTCCCGATGGCTTGGGGAGGGATATCGGAGCAAGGGCTAAGGTGTTATTTGTTCCTGAGATGAACAGAGGTCAGATAGCTGGAGAGGTAAGGAAATATGTCTCTTGCCAGGTAGTTTCATTTACTCAAACCAATGGGGAAGTCATATACCCTGATACCATTATAGAGCAATTGAGGAGGCACTTGTAATGCCCAGGGACATGGAACAATATTTGCGACCAGAACTAACTTCAACAACCTTCTGCCCCGGTTGCGGTCATGGGATTTTGATGGGTTTGATTTTAAGAGCAATCGATGAGCTTGAGTTAAACATGGATGAGATGTTATTCGTCTCCGGTATAGGTTGTGCTGGCTGGATACCAAGCCCCCACTTTAATGCTGATACTCTTCATACGCTGCATGGCAGGGCTATTCCCGCTGCGACAGGAGCTAAGATGTTTAACCCAAAATTGAGGGTAATGGTTATCAGTGGGGATGGTGATTTGGCGGATATTGGGGGAAATCACCTTATTCATGCCGCACGTAGAAATATAGACCTGACTGTCATCTGTGCCAACAACATGGTGTATGGGATGACCGGAGGTCAAGTCTGCTCTACCACACCAGCAGGTGCCTTTACACGAACAACAACTCAAGGAAATCCCTATCAGCCATTTGACCTGTGCAAGCTTGTTATTGCCGCTGGTGCCAATTATGCAGCCAGATATTCGGTAACTCAGCCCTTTGCCCTGAAAGCCAGCATCAAGAAGGCATTACAAATTAGTGGTTTTTGCTTCATCGAAGTTCTGTCACCTTGCCCAACCCAATTTGGCAGACACAACCAACTTGATACTCCTGTAGATATGATCAAGGAGCTAATGGACAAGTGCATCACTAGGAAGAAGGCTAAGAACTTACCACCAAAAGATCTGAAGGGTAAGATAATAACCGGAGAATTCACTAATGGCGCCGATTAAGCAAGTTATACTGTGTGGTTTTGGGGGACAGGGTATTGTCCTGGCTGGCACCATGCTGAGTCAAGCAGCTTTCAATGATGGAAAATGGGTTAGCAGCACGAATTCCTATGGCGCAGCAGCTAGAGGCGGATCTTGTCGATCCGAAGTGGTGATATCGAACAAGCCAACAATCTTTCCCTACGTCATTGCGGCTGATATGTTGATTGCTATGTACCAGACCGCTTATAACAAATATATTGGACGGGTCAAACCTGGTGAGGGAGTCGTCATTTATGACGAGCGGTTTGCTCCTAAGGAAATGGAAGGCTTGAAATATGTAGGGATTCCTGCTACCAGGGCAGCAATTGAGGAACTCAATAAAGGAATAGCTGCCAATGTAATCATTTTGAGCGCAGCCGTAGAAATGACCGGCGTGGTTACTAGAAAGGCGCTAAAATCTGCAATAGAGGAAATTATTCCAGAAAGGCTGAGACAGCTGAATTTAAAAGCTGTGGATATCGGATTTAGGCTAGGCAGAATGAAGTCCCATCAAATACACCAGGGATAAATAAGGAAAGGCGATAGGCTAACACCGGTGGAAGGAAGAACACATATACCAATAATAGACCAGGAGATGTGCCGTATCTGTGATCTCTGCCGACTGCTTTGCCCTGACTTAGCCATAACAAAGAAGGGCAATAAGAATCAGATTGAGATTGATTATAACTATTGCAAAGGATGCGGTATTTGTACTGCGGTATGTCCCAAAGGCGCTATTACAATGATACTGGAGGAAAGCCTTGGCTAACCTTCCAACTCCAACCTTCTGATTAAGTGGTATCCTATTCTCTGGCTCTCAACTCTCTATAGCGGAGAGCTGATCTAGTTCAGATAGATTAGTGACATCGTGTATGTTTAACATTGGGTAGTAATCTTCCGTGTCATTGCCTCACGAGATTGCGGAGGCTGCCATAGTCGGATTGAGGAATCTCGCTCCACGCAATGATAAATACAGAAGTGTCACTAAGGTACTGAACGAGGGCGGTAAATGTGGCCAGATATCTGTGCACCGCCCTGAACATTTACTATACTACTCCCATCTGCTGTACCAGCCTATCAGACACCTGCACCATCATTGCCACGCCTTGATGGATCGAGGCTCGCAATGGACAAAATAAAAAATGACAAATCCAAATTCAAAAATGGAAGGCGTTGGGATCGAGTCACAGACAATGTGGCAAGAGGTTGTTTAAGAATGTGGTATGAGGCTTCAGCCTGGAGCTGCTGGATTTCTTCGTTCGGATAGATCGGGACTCAGAACGACAAAAACACACGACCCTGAAAGGTCGCACTACGGGAGCCTGGAGTCAATCTACTCTCCGGTGTTGTCGACCCGGACGCGGCTTGCTGCTGAGCAGCAATATGATACAATGAGGAGGAATGCCCTGGAGGCGGCTAAGATATTCAACTGGGAGACAGAATCCAGGAAGCTACTGGAGATTTACCGGAGGTTGAGCCATTGCTTCGATGATAGAACAACTTAAAAACATCTGGCAGAAACGGGAACTGCTGTACTATATAGTCAAGCTCCAGATGAAGGCTGAGAAAAAGAACAAGGTTCTCGGCTTTGCCTGGAGTTTCCTCGACCCTTTACTATTGCTCCTCGTCTATATGGTCCTAGTGCACTATATCTTCGGGCGGGGCGGCCCCCAGTTCCCGGTGCTGCTTTTTATCTCCCTGCTATCCTGGAGATGGTTTACGTCTTCGCTGAGCAGTTCAGTTACCTCCATAACTTCAAAAGTGGGGCTGATACAGAGCGTGCGCTTTCCACTGGCTATACTGCCGCTGTCCGGGATTATTATCGGCTTTTTTGACTGGCTTTTCGGCTTCGTCATCCTGTTGCCCATGCTCTTTATATTCGAGGCATCATTTACGGTGAACATACTCTGGCTGCCGCTGCTCTTGCTGATTCAGTTGATAGGCACCATCGGAGCCTGCCTGATAGTCGCTGTCGTGGGCACTTACCTCTCGGACCTAAGCAATATCATCCAGTTCCTCATCAGACTGGGTTTCTATTTGTCTCCCATTTTATATTCAGTCGGGGACACGGTCCCAGAAAGGCTTTACATGCTGTATATGCTGGGTAATCCCTTTGCCGGGTTGATGGAATCATACAAGAACGTGGTTATCCAAGGGGTGCCGCCCAATGAGTATGCCCTGTGGGGCGCTGCAGTCGCTGTTATGGCATTCTTAGCGGGGCTGTGGTACTTTTCCCGTGATGAATACAAGCTGGTGAAGTCAGTATAGAATGATAAACGTCAGTGACCTGGGAATCAAGTTCAACATGGAGAAACGCCGGCGCTCCAGGGCGTTCACCTTTCTTTTCGAAAGGTCACACAACCGGCAGCGCTCGCCCGGCGAATTCTGGGCGCTCAGGCACGTGAGCTTCGCCGTGGAGCGTGGGGAAACAGTGGGAATTATCGGCAGGAACGGCTCGGGGAAGAGCACTCTGCTGCGGGTGATAGCCGGAATTTATCCCCCCGACGAGGGCGAAGTCTCCGTTGGTGGCGAGGTCTCCACCCTCTTCTCGCTGGGCACCGGGTTTAATGCGGAGCTTTCCGGGCGGGACAACATCTATCTTGACGGCATCATGATAGGTCTGACGAAGGAGCAAATAGATGGAATAATCGACGCTATTATAGAATTCGCCGAGCTGGGTGATTTCATAGACATGCCGGTGAGGACTTATTCATCCGGCATGCGTTCGCGACTGGGCTTCGCCATTGCCATGCACAGCGATAAGGACATCATGTTGATTGACGAAATTATGAGTGCCGGCGATGCCGCGTTTCGCCAGAAGGCCGATGCTGAGATGAACCGGATTATGGGCCAAAAGACGGTTCTAATGGTGAGCCACGCCATGGGCACTATCGAGAGGTTTGCCACCAGGGTAATCTGGCTCAACAGAGGTGTCGTGGCTGCCATGGGGGAACCAAAAGAGGTAATAAAGCAATACCTGGCGGAGTCCAAGGTAAAGAAACGGCCTACGGATGAGGACTAGGTGTTGTCTGGCAACGTCAACTGTAAGCCGGATAATTAGCCGAAGACTTTGATTCGTTTTTTGCTATTACAGGAGCCTGGTAATGAACATGTGTCGCCCTCTTCCTACGCATAGTAAGCTTTGGCTGCCTGCAATATCCTCATACTGAGTGCAGTCCCCCGATTCTGGTATATTTATGCCCGCCCTCATGTCTTCAGCAACCCTTTAATCCCTCTTCTAACATCTGGTCCTTCCTTTTGCCTGACAAGAAGTATTACGAATGAAATAAACTGGAACAGCACCAGCAGGGGAAACAGGATGGTAACCACGTTGAATAGTGGTGCCACAAAGAAAGTTCCAAAGCCTTCCTCTTGAGGAGAATAGTATGAGCGAACCTTCGGGAAGATTGTCTTGTAGTGGGGTTGCCGGATGAATATCCCCATGGCAACCACGATAATATAATGAGCAGCGACGATGCCGGCACCTGTAAGCCAGTCGCCTGCCAGGTAATACTGGCTATACCATAATCCAGTGTACATGGCGAGGTTGCCCAGGGCGCCGATATAGTAATCCAGCTTTTCACCTAATTCTGATGTTCTGCCGGTAAGTCTAGCCCATTTCCCATCGAGACCATCAACGATGAAATAGCCCAGATAGCAAAATGCACCAATCAGGAGCTTGTCACAAAAAAAGAAGTAGGCTGCGGCGAGGATGGGGAGGAAACTGGCAAGAGTGATGACATTGGGGTGGGTTTTCAGATTCAATTTTTGCATTAACCTTAGCAGTGGTATGCTAAATGGATGCCCAAAAACTAGAGGTGCCCAGTTATCTTTCTCCTTCAGGAAATGCTCGTTAGGTCTCTCAGTGTAAATATTTCTAATCCTGTTTAGCATCAATAAAACCTTGGTTTTAACCGAAAATCGCTTGTGCGCGGCTAGCATCTTCGCCTGGGCGGGGATAAGCGCCATCCTGAGGAATAACTGTACTCTGCAAATTTCCTTTATCTTGTCGATTCGGCCTTCTCCCATAACACAGAATGTTTGCCAAACAGAAAGTCCCTCCAGGCTAACAATATGATGTATTCATTAAGCAGGACATAATGTGCTATCTTGAATATGGAGAGCACTGAGGTTCTCTCCGCTCCCTTCTCAGGCTTCATTAGCCTGGCTCTTAAGAGCATCAGTATGCCAAACATAAGGGCAAAAGCCAATATAGTTGCCACAAGATGCGGGATTATAATGGTCCCGTTGCGAGCTATGATATATAGAATAGGGATGGCGGCAAGTGTAAACGGCGACACCATAGCCAATCCCTTGTGCGATGGGAATATAAGCAGGCTATATAAGTCCCTGGGAAGCAGGAAATATGCTCGATGTTTGAACATGCACTGTAGCGTTCCTATCGCCGTCCTTTTTCTTTGCTTTATCTGGTCAACCGAGGTCGTGGCACCTGGTTCATTGGCCACAGCTTCAGGTTCGTATTGGATTTTGTAGCCGGCGCGCCTGGTCTGTATTGCCATCTCCAAATCCTCACTGAGCACTTTGATGTCTACCTCTATTATGTTGCCTCTCCAGGCGTTTATTGACCCATTAAAAAAACATGCTGATTGTAACGCCGATTCTCCACGGAGCATAACATATTCCAAATCCCAGTAGAAAGACTCAGAAGAAGCGATCTTGTTTTCAGGATTGGAAACAACATATCTGCCTCCAACAGCTCCGATATTGGGATCTGCGAAATGTGGCATCATCTCTTTGAGCACATTCCTGTCAAAGAGGGAATTGGCATCCGTTACCAGCATAATGTCTCCCTGAGCATGCTGCTTCCCGAGGTTGATTGCCGATGCCTTTCCCTTCCTTTCCCTGGCCCTTACGAGCTTCAGGCACGGCTCAGAATTTGTCTGGTGCTTTTTTACCAGCTCCTCTACAATTTGACTGGTATTATCAGCAGAACCATCATCAACGACGATGATTTCGTATTTCTCCCCCGGGTAATCCAGCTGGAGCAAATTATCAATCCTTCTTTTAATGACTTTTTCCTCATTAAGCGCCGGGACGATAATTGACATATATGGCTCGTAGGAGGAGTCTTTCTTCTTTGGACTCCACCGAAGGGCTATCAGGCCCATGAGTGAGGGATATCCTACAAACTGCCAAATAACCAGAAACGAGAAAACACAAAGCAAAATAATGATTACAATCATCATTACCTCAGCAATATCGCAGGATACCGGCTTCCCGTTCCCTCTCGTTTTGAATGGATTCTATCAAGTCCTTCTTCGTTTCTGCCGCGTTCACCACTTACTGCACCATACCGCCCTTACCTTTATCTTCAGCCTTGGTTGCTCTCGAGCACTAGTCAATAGTCTAGAGTTCGGAGTTAGATTAGTCAAGCATAGTCGGTTGGGCACTTCTACCACTCATATTTATTTGTGTTAGAACAAGCGAAGAAGGATAGCGATTAGCCAGATTTCAGAGCTAAGTGGATTTCCCACACAAAATGAACCTTGACCTTCCCCCAAGTTGGTTATGCTGGTAAAATCACGTAACAAAGCTTAGAATGCGAGGGGCTTTGTCTCCGCTTGGGCAATTACCCCCCCTTCATAGCGATGACTTTGGGAAGTACGGAGTCGAGATAGGGAGGCATTAGGAGGAAGACAATGACTACGATTAGAGTGAGGGACATAAGGCATAAGTGCTACGTCTCTATCAAAATGGGAAAGGGAGATATGTACGAAATCATTCGCGAAAATATCTCAGGGAAATCAGTCCTGGACGTTGGCTGTGTTGGCGCTATCAAAAGTGCTGTGCCAAATAATGGCAATAATTACATGCATGGTTTTATCTCCAGGCATGCTAAGTATTGCATTGGGGTTGACTTGAATGAAATTGGGGTCGCGAAGCTTAACGAGTTCGGCTATAATTGCGTTGTTGGGGATGCGGAGAATATGGATAGGGGGGACAAATTCCAGGTGATAGTTGCAGCTAATCTAATTGAGCATTTGTCCAATGTAGGGAAATTTCTAGAGAGCGCAAAAGGACACCTCTCGCCCGAGGGAAGTCTCATAATTGCGACTCCCAATCCTTTCTTCCTCTGGAGATTTATCGAGATCATCCTCAAAGATAATTTCGCTATGAACGAAGAACACACTTGTTGGTTTGACCCTAAAACGCTTGGCTGCCTTCTGCTAAAGCACGGGTTTCGCGTGAAGGCAATGTACTGGAGCACTTCGTATCACGTGAAGCCGCACAGCTATTTCGTTCGAGCGGCTCGCTATATTAGAGGTTATTTTTGCTCAGGTATCACAGTGGTTGCAGACATTCCATAACATTATGCACATGAGGTTTCAGGGGGTGATGACCCCTGAAGCGAGGCTTAAGCCTCGTGCTGCACGACCCTGACCGGTCGCACTCTTCCTAAGACAGGACATGAGTTCACCTTGATAATGCTTGCTGATGGGTTACCAGCGCCACCTAGCTAACCACCCGCAGGTTCCCCCTGGCGGGCTTCAGCCGCCGCAGTTCATGAAGATCATCCGTGGTATCGACCTCATGCCAAAGCCCTCCCATGAATGCGACGGGTACCATTGCTGACCCGCAAAGCACCACATCGTAAGCAGCCGCAGGAAAGTTATCCACCGCCCCGGCTTCGATAAGGTCGCTGACCCTTTCAAACAAATGTTTGGAGTCCTCGGCGCCAAACTTCGTGATCTGGAAACTCTGTGCAGAGGCTTCAGATTCTGGAATTTCCTTGCTAAACCGGATGATTCTGTCATCCTCGCCAATTACATTCATCTCGCCGTCGCGAATCAGGACATTAGAGTCAACAAGGGCAGCTGTGGGAGAACTGCAAGATAGCAAGGGAGCAATCATCTCCGCAGCGGAGATAATATCCCCGTTAACTAACACGAAGTCTTTGTCCTCGGCAAACGGCCGCGCCAACAAGACGGAAAAGATATTACTAGCCGCCGCATAGGTCACGTTCACGACTTAGTGCACCATGTCGTCCTTACCTTTATCTTCAGCCTTGGTTGCTCTCGGGTACTAGTCAATAGTCTAGAGTTCGGAGTTAGATTAGTCAAGGGACACCCTTCGTTACTCTGTGCTTGCTCTTGAGGCGATGGGCAAACTCTCTCCATTTCTCATAAATCTTTTCACGGTCATCAAGATTAACCCGGCATCTTGTCTCAGCCACCTTTGCTCTTCCATATTAGTGTAATAGTAGCGTAGTTATTGCTTGTTATCTACAGGATAGATTGGGAAAAGACTACTCACAATTGGTGGGCTGATTTATGCTCTGGTTATTTTCGCCTGCTTAAGGCGTTCAGGATTATGCCGGTGAAGATGCTCGATATACCGGCGATAATGAGCAGGGTGGTCAGTATTGTGCTGCCTATGGCCAGGTCGCCTTTTGTGGCAGCTGTGTTGAGTACCCTGATGCCGGTGATGAGACCAGCCAGCAGCAAGAGACCACCTGCCAGTCCGAAGAAGAATAAGGGTCTCCTCTGTGAAATCATGGCTATTACCCGACTGAGGACCTCTATGCCATGTCTAATCGGGTTGAGGGTTGAGCCATCCATGGTATATATATTTGAGATTGGCACCTCGGTTATCTTGAGGTTTTTATCGGCGGCGCGGGTTATCATCTCTGATTCTATGGCGAACCCCTTCTCTTTCAAATCAAGTTCGTTTATTGCTTTTGATGAAAGGGCACGAAAGCCGGATTCGGAATCGGAGATATTGGTTTTTGAAGCAAGCTGGGTTGAGCGCAAAAGGACTTTTTGCCCGATGCGACGGTAACGTGGGGTCTTATCTTTCTGGGCCTCTCGGGAGCCGATGACAAGGTCAAAACCCTCTGAAATGGGTTTGATAAGAGCGGGAATCTCATTAGGGTCATGCTGGGAATCGGCGTCGAGGAGAACCAAGACATCGGGATTTCTCTTCTTTGCCTCGGTCAATATGCTCTGGATGGCTGTTCCTTTGCCTCTGTTTGCGGCGTGGCGGATTACGGTGGCGCCGGCGAGCTCGGCAACCCTGGCGGTGTTATCCGTGCTTCCATCGTCAATAACAATGACCTCGTCCACATATTGCCTTGCCTGGAGGACTATGCTTCCGATATATCTTGCTTCATTATAGGCAGCTATGCCAGCTAGCACCCTAATCTTTTGTCTTCTATCTGAAGTCTGAAGCCCAGAGTCTTTCATTCCACCTTTACTTCACAGTTACCGATTTTGCCAGATTGCGGGGTTTGTCAGGATCGCATCCTCGATTGATAGCGAGGTAATAAGCCAGGAGCTGAAGAGGAACTACAGCGACCATGGGATAGAGTAACTCATCAACTTCGGGAATCTTGACCCAGGAATCATAAATGTCGCTTTCCCTATCGGAGACACCGATAATATAGGCGCCGCGTGATTTAGTCTCCATGGCGTTGCTCAGGGTTTCGAGAAAGGTATAGTCGGCGGGGCAGATCACCACCACTGGTGTACCAGGCTCGATGAGGGCTAAGGTGCCGTGCTTGAGTTCCCCAGCGGGCATACCTTCAGCATGGATATAGGAAATCTCCTTAAGCTTCAAGGCGCCTTCAGAGGCGATGGCGAAGTTAATTCCTCTGGCTATGTAGTAGAAATCGTTCTTATCTTTCAGCTTCTGGCTGAGCTTGATAAGCTCGCTTTTGCTCCAGTCCAGAACCCTGGTTATCTCGCTGCTCAGGTCGGTAAGCTTAGCTGCCGCTTCATCAAAGGAATTAACCATGGAGAAGGACAGCAGATAGAATATGGCTAGTTGAGATAGGAAGGATTTAGTAGCGGCTACGGCTATCTCAGAACCACAATTCAGGTAAACGACCTGGTGGCTCAGGTCAGTCAGTATAGAGTTAGGCCGGTTGACTATGGAGATAACTTGAGCCCCAGCGTCTCTGGCAGCCTTTACTCCTTCGACTACATCAGCTGTTTCGCCACTCTGGGAAACAGCGATGACAATGGTGTTTTTGTCCACGGAGTCGGCGAAATAACCGAATTCAGAAGCCATGACTACATCACAGAACTTCTTGCCCACTCTGGAGAAGAGGTATCTGCCGACCAGAGCAGCGTGGCGGGAGGTGCCACAGGCAGTTATAATCACCTGCCTTGCCCTCAAAATATCCAGGGCAATATTGGTGAATCTCTTCTCATCCTGATGGCCTATTTGGCTAAGCACCTGAGCTTGCTCCATTATCTCCTTGAGCATGAAATGCTGGTAGCCTCCTTTATGGCTCTCAGCCCAAATATGGTCGAGTTTCCTGGCTTGCTTAACCAGCTTGTTTCCCTGGGCATCGAAGAATTCGATTCCTTCTTGTGTCAGCATCACCACCTCGTTATCCTCCAAACCCATCACCTGATTGGTATATTGTGAGAAAGCCAGGGCGTCGCTACTAACATAGTAATCAGGGGTGTCAATGCCCACAATCAGGGGAATGTTCTTCCTTGTGCCTATGATTTTGCCGGGGTCATCAAGGGATATGACCAGAAAGGCATAGGAGCCCTCAAGCTTTGGAGCTGTATTTAACACAGCCTGTTCCAGGGAACATCCGTTTTTGAGCTCATCTTCGAGAAGGTGAGGGATGACTTCGGTATCGGTTTCTGAAGTAAACTTGTGTCCTATTTTGGCGAGTTCCTGGCGGAGCTGCTGATTATTCTCAATGATGCCATTGTGAACTACAGCCACTCTGCCACCACAATCGGAATGAGGGTGAGCATTGAATTGAGTGACAGCACCATGAGTTGCCCAGCGAGTATGCCCGATGGCAACGATGCCTGGGAGGCTTGCCAGGTTATGTTTCTTGATGACTTCGTCAACCTTGCCGGCGTCTTTCCTTATCAGTAGCTTGCCGTCGTATAAGGAAGCTATGCCCGCTGAATCATAGCCCCGATATTCCAGACACCTTAAAGCCTCGATGACAATGGGAACTGCTGGCTTCTGACCACAATAGCCAATGATACCGCACATCTTAATCCGTTAACCTTCGTAATAATTCTTGCCTTTTGCCTTCGTCGAGTCTTGTTTCGTTGTCATATACCTGGTATCGAGGCTCAAGCAAAGCTATCTTATTCGCCCCCAAGTCTTGGCGCAAACATAGCTGGGGGCCCACGAAAGAATCAGGGCCTACTCGAACCCCGGGCATGAGGCTGGCATTTACTCCGATGCGGCAACCTCGACCCACAATTGCCCCCAGTTTATCATATCCGGTATCTACCGGACTATCACCGACTTCCATCTGGATGTTCCCTTCGTCGAGGCGAAAGTTAGCCAGCACAGTGCCGGCGCCCAAAGAGCAATCGTCGTCCACTATGGAGTCACCAATATAATTGGAGTGGAACCAGCAATTATCCCCGATGTAGGAGTGCTTTACCTCAGTGGAATAGCCAATAACGGAATTAGAACCAATATGGCTGTAGTCTCGCACCAGGGCATTGTTGCCAATGATGGAGTTTGCCCCGATATACACAGGACCTCGAATCACAGCATTTTCCAACACCTTGACATTATCGCTCAGGATAACTTTTCCTTCGATGTTCGATTTATCGGAGATGCGGGCTGAAGAGGCAATATGAGGTTGAGCGTTGTCCAGAAAATACTCCATTACTTTGAAGATATGCCAGGGATATTTTATTGGTGCCCAGAAATCGCTGTAGAGAATCACCTTGATCTTGTGTCCTCCCTTTACCATGCTGTCCAGGGCGCATTCATAGACATCGTCCCTAGTAGTCTGGGTGGTGTCAATATAGCGTAAAAGCTCCTCCGAGTTGTTATGGCAGTGAATCAGGATGTTTACCAGGTTGCTGGGTTCCTCACCGGGATTGGGCTTTTCCACGATGTGCAGTAACTCATTTTGAGAATTTACCTGGAGGTAGCCTCCCGGGAAGTAATTCTGGACTTGATAACCCAGAATATGGGAGGAGGCAGGGGCTTTTTCAGCTTCGGTGATGATTTTTGTGTACGCTGAGCTTGAAAAGACATCATTGGGATTTATTACCAAAAGCTGCCCGTGCAGGAAGGGCTCAGCGCTTTTCAGAGCGTCAGCGATGCCTGATGGCTCCTTTTGCAGAGCAAGGTCGACTTTTACCCCAGGAATTATTTTGGTTATTTGCTCTATCTTCGCCATATTTTCCGGATTCCCAATGATTACAAAATAATTCAAACCTGCCTCGCAGGCTACTTTTATTTGATGTTCGAGCAATGGCTTCCCGAGAAAATCAAGGAGGAACTTGTCTTCAGTAATGGGAAACATCCTCTTGCCACGGCCACCGCAGAGAAATACGGCTTTCACCTGTTAGCCCCCACCAGACCTTGAACAAGGTCTTTGGCTTTGCTTATAAGCTCATCGGTCTGTGTCTGCGACGTTGACTCGGAGATTACTCGGATGGCAGGCTCGGTGCCACTAGCCCTGATAAGCATCCAGGAGTCAGGAAAGTCCAACCTCAGACCGTCAAGAGTATTTATCTCATCGGGAGCAAAAAGCTTGGCTTTTTTCTTTACCTGAGCCATGACCGACTCTTTGAGTTCATCAGGACAAGGAACCTTTGCTTTTTCAAAGAATAGTCTGGGAATACCTTGAAAGAATTGCCTGATTTCGCCGGCATCGCTTAGCTGACTTAACAGGATGAGGGAAGCACAAATGCTATCGGGGTAATAGCCCGCCTCGGGGATGATGTAGACGCCTACCTGCTCCACTCCTAAGGCAGCACTGAGTTCCTGGGCTAAATAAGCGACGGCAACATCACCGACTCTGCCTCTGACCACTTCTGCCCCAAGGTCCTTCACGGCCAGGGCAAGAAGAGTTCCAGCCTCTACTGTGGTGGCAACCTTTTTCCTTCCTGTTTTCTTGACGACCAGTCTCGAGATGAAAGCAATTGACTCATTGAAGCCAAGAAAACCTTCTTTATCGCAGAACACAACGCGGTCGGCATCGCCATCAAAGCAAATAGCCAAGTCAGCATTATGTTGCCTCAGGAAATCAACTGTGCCTTGGAGAGTGTCTTCCTTGGGTTCGGGATTTCTCCCTGGGAAAAGGCCATCGGGCTCGTCATTTACAGGTATCACATCAAGGCCCATCTGGATAAAGATGTCGCTGGCAAACTTGGAGGCAGCGCCATTACCGGGATCGACAACTATTTTCAGGCGGTGATTAAATCCTGACAGAGAAAACTTACCTTTAATAAAAGAAAGGTATCTTTGTTTCGCATCCGGTGCCTGCTCCAAAGTTCCTCTCTTCCCTTTACGGAATTGTTTTCCAAAATAAATCTTTTCTATCTCCGCCTCTTGAGCTTGGCTGTACCCCAGTGCATTCTCTGTGAAGAGTTTGATTCCATTAAATTCGGGGGGATTATGAGAGGCAGTGACCATGATTCCAGCGGCGAAGCCCGATTCCCGGGTGAGCAATGCCAGCGCCGGGGTAGGCAAAATGCCCAAGTCAACTACGTTTATGCCACAACAAAGCAAGCCCGAGTTGACTGCTTCCTTAATTACATCCCTGCTTATTCTAGTGTCGGTAGCGATACAAGCTATGGAATCTGGAGGCAGTGTAGTGCCTATGGCTAAGGCAACCAGGCGGCAGAAATCAAGCGATAAATCCTGGTTGACTATGCCCCTGATGCCGCTGGTGCCAAATAATTTCCTTGTCTTCATTCCTGCCTTAAGCTGAGCTAAATAAAACATAGCACTGAATTAAGTAGTTTGCAACAACCACACGGTATAATAGCATATGTTAAACTATGCCTTCCGGTCATAAGGTGCGCTGTTTTGGAAGCAGATAATGATAAGGGAAATAGCTTTAACTCTGTTAGCCACCGTTTTGCCCATTAGTGAATTAAGGGTTGGTATACCGTTAGGCATATCTTTGGAGCTACCTCCCTGGTTTACCTTCCTTATAGCGGTCGTTGCTAACGCCCTGATATTTTTCCCCGTCTTCTTTGCTTTGCGCCTCTTTTACGACAAAGTCCTGTTCCGAATCCCGTTGTTCGACAAGTATCTGGATAATTTAAGGAAAAGAGGTAAGCCGAAAGTAGAGAAATATGGCTTTTTGGGACTGCTCTTCTTTGTGGCTGTGCCCTTGCCTATTACTGGGGTATATACGGCGACCATTTTGGCCTGGCTGCTGGAGATGGATTGGAGGAGGGCCTTTCCTCCCATAGCAATCGGTGTAGTGATAGCTGGTGTTATCGTGCTCTTGGGCTACCTGAGTGTAATTGAGGTGTTTAGTATCTTCGTTAAAAACTAGGAGTAGTCGTAGCTGGCGTCGTAGTGCTCTTAATAACGCGCTTAATAGAGTTAGGGATACTCAGCATCCCATGGATTTTATCAGGCTGGCTGAATTAGATTCCCATAAGCAATTCAGGAATAATTTTTACCGTAAGCGAACACAATGACCTTAGATATAGCCCGTAACCAAAGGCTGGGTATCTTGGTGTACAGATACCCAGCCTTTCCGGTGATTCTACTACCCGCAGTATTAGCTTTAACTCTTTCCTATTCTGAACATCTTGGTCCCGCATACGGGACATACGCCTTGAGTGGCCGGCCTGCGGTTCTTCATGATGATGCTTCTGGGATTCTTCATTTCTCTCTTGGCACGACACTTCATGCAGTATGCTTGCATCTGTTCACCTCCCTTTTTATACTTTATACAAGGATAAGCCATCCATTACTCGAATGTCAATAGTTTTGCCTTAAATTTTCCTTAAATATCAAAAAAAGTCTTGCTACTTGTGTGTTATTCCTGATTCCACCACGGCGAGGAAATTCATCAAATAATGGTGGTCTGCTTTACAACTTTGATGACCGAATTTCATCCTGATGAAATCGGCATGAATACTCCCTTGGCAAGTCCACTGGTGGCGGGTTGAGTTACCTACTTTTAGTCAATTGCAAAACTCCCTTATAATTCTCCCTTCTCTGGTGGGAGGGAATTTGTACCACACAAAACAAAGGACTTCGTAAGGCTCTCGGACACCCTGACAAGGGGGAGGGGGGCTTCACTCTCGCCTTTTCCGCTTTGGTCGAGATTCAGATTGAGGGAGAGGAATTCCACACGACGTTAGGAGGTTAACTATGAATGCTTTGATACACGAGTTAGACGAGATGTCGCTGGAGTACCTGTCGTGCCTGCTGACTTGCTCGGGCACGGTGACTGATTTGATTTTTTATTTCTAATGTAAGTTCAGCCATGGTCTTACCTGTCTCGGGAAGGAGAAAGATAGGGTCATAGCCAAAACCATTTTTCCCCTTAGCCTCAATGGCAATCATGCCCTGGCACTCGCCATAGCATAGCTCTGAGTGACCTCCTGGAGTAGCTATGGCAATGACGCACTTAAAACGGGCTGTTCGTTGTTCACAGGGAACGTCATTAAGTCTAGCCAAGAGTAAGCTCACCCTTTCCGCATCGGTAGCAGTTTCACCAGCAAAGCGAGCTGATTGTATGCCCGGCTCCCCATTAAGGGCATCCACCTCCAGCCCTGAGTCATCGGCAAGAGCGATGAGCTGGCTTAATTTGGCATAAGTAATGGCTTTTAACCGGGCATTTTCTTCATAGTTATTCCCCGACTCAGTGACTACTCTTGTTATGCCCTCCTCGGCCAGCGTGGTCATTTGATAACCAGGACTATCCAGGAGAAAGCGATATTCCCTGATTTTCCCCGGATTGGAGGTAGCCAAGAGAAGCTTCGGCATTTTGTTGTTAGATATCTTGGAATCTTGGTGCCAGCTTCTTTGCCACTTCGGGCATAGTAGTATATTCCATTTCCTCGAGCGGCAGGCGATGTGGTTCAAACGGACCCATTCGGCGCAGGAAATCCGCCACAATGTTTGTTTGATGACGAACCTCATCGAAAGCAGGGTCATCGAAGAGGTCACGAGGCCCGACGAGCTTGCCATTAGCAAGTTGGAAACCAGCGGCTATTACTCTTGGTGGACCATCGAAACGGCAAGGATTGCTTTCCCGGACAGCTACCGGCATTAAGGGGCCATGGTGCGAGCCTCTCATCCAGCCTTCTACTATGTTAACAGAAGCAAAGGGTTCCAGTATTTCACCCACGGCGGGGAAATTCCCCTGAGAGCGAACGATACAGACAGGGTCATCCTTGCCTATGTATCTGCCTGCCATAAAAGATAATCTCTGAGTAGAGGAGACAGCAGCGATTTCACCACTATCTTTATGGTAAACCGCTTTAACGGCATAGCGGCCTGGTGCACCAAGAAAAACCAGCATGTCGTAGATTTCCTCAGGAGCGTTAAAACTGATTTTCTTGCTCTCTTTGACGTCGTGGACTTCAAATGTGAAGCCAGAGTGCATATTAGAGGCAATAACTAGTCCAATAGTGTTAAAAGGATCAGCAAACATTTTATATAGCGGCAGATTCCAGGCACCAGATGCTGTCTTATCCGCCATAAATATAACTATGGTCTCAGCCGTGCGCTCGGAAAACTGCATCTCAGCCGTGCCCGGCCCCATACCCTTCACATTACCGGAGAAGGCATCAACTAGAAGGTCCTGCCCGGCGCCATGTAGTTTCAAGCTCTTAGCTACAGTGGTGCACTCCACAAATGTATCCCAGGCTAACTTGTGGATTTGTTCACTGTCTTCACCCTGTTGGTGAGTCATTATCAGCTGGAGGTCGTCGCCACAAGCTGTAACGTGATAGTCTATGAGCAGCCCCTGGCCTTGGGCATGTTCCAGTTTTTTCTTAGCCCTTTGTATTACATCGGGGTGGCTGGAAGAATGTCCGACGTAGCCGCCGACGTCCGCTTTTATAACACTTAAAGTTAATTCCATTTTACCTCCTATTCATAGTTACGGTTGTTTAATTTTGGCACTTCAGCAGCCTTTCACCTCCAGATTTTTGCAGTTGCTCCGATTGAATCTAAGCTCCGCTGCCCAATTTATTGGACAACAGTATTTTTAAACAAATCTTAGTTTAACAAGAAATAAGTTGAACGTCAAATTGGGATGACAATTACCCCTTCTTCACTACTACCTAAAGTGTCCACCTTATTTCGGTGACGCAGCAAAGCAGTGTAAGCTGCCACCGCGGCGTCAAAAAAGTTGTGGTCTAGCATGTCTAAATATGGCTGAAGACCAGGTAGAAGGTCTCCTGGCTTATCCCTGAGGAAGCTCATCCCTTGTTTGGTAGTTTTCCCGGGACGGTTTTGCCGAAGAGGCCGGCTTTGCTGGCGAAGGGATAGACCTCAGTGATTTGACTAACCTGCTTCACCTCGCGACCAATGCTAGCTTTGAGCTCGATGCCACGATAAATCAAGTCCTTGATAAAGGTCTTCTTGCTAGTGGGGTAACAAGGAATTCCTTGTTGCCTCAATTCCTGGTCACACTGCCTGTTTTTCCTTGGGAATTTTGGCTTGCAAGGACAACTTTCTTCAAGACAGCATAACCCCAGTGGCAAGCACAAGGGGGCATCGATGGCTATTATTTGAGGTGAATAGAAATTTAACAGAGCAACGATATCTCTATTCTTTGTTAAGAAGCCAAGGTAAACAAGTTGTGATTCGCCATCCAATCCTAAACAAGCGCTCGGTTTGGCTTCTGTTGAGGTTAAATCGATGCCCAAAAAAGTGGGATACTTCACGTTACTGGAGAAGACTTTTTTCCTGACCGTTTTAATATCTCTCTGGCTGCCACTATACCTGAGGCTGAAGCTTGGACTAAACCTCGGGTGACACCGGCGCCATCGCCAGCAGCAAATATATTACCGATCTCGGTCTCTAAACAAGAGGTCAACTTTAGCTGGCTAGAGTAAAATTTAACCTCTATCCCGTAAAGCAAAGTATAAGGAGAAGCGACGCCTGGAACTAGTTTGTCCATAGCTTGAAGCATTTCCACTATACTCTTGAGATAGCGATAGGGGAGGGCAAAGCTCAAATCTCCGGGGGTTGCCGCTTTTAAGCTTGGTTCGATGGGACTATTCTGGAGGCGAGCTTGTGTGGAGCGGTGACCATTCATTAAGTCTCCCAATCTCTGCACTAACACACCGCCACTAAGGATATTAGCCAGCCTTGCCAGATACTTACCATAGGCAATAGGTTCATGGAAAGGCTCGGTGAATGTGGTGCTCACTAAAAGGGCAAAGTTAGTATTTTTTGTTCTGGGTTGGATATAACCAATGCCATTGACCGTAATCACAGGGTCGGAGCCGCCTGTGGACTCCATAATTACCTCGCCTCCAGGACACATGCAGAATGTTCTAACCCGGTCATTGAAACTTTTGGAATAGAATTCGAGTTTTGATTCATACAATGTCGCAGTTAGCTTCTCCAGGGTTGTCATTGGTACTTCGATTCGGCAACCCACATCTACGGGGTTGGAATCAAGGCTTAGTTTAAGCCTCTCGGCTTCATTGCATAGCCATTCTGCCCCCTCCCTCCCCGGGGCTAAGATTAAGTAGCGACAGCTTAAGCTTTCACCATGGCTCGTTTCAACAGCTTTGACCACACCATCGTCAACTACAATATTCTCAATCGTTGTTCCCAGCCTTATATCTAATTTAGGTGACAGATAATTCTGCATAGCCTTCAATGTTTCGTGGCAAAGCTCTGTTCCCAGGTGACGCAATTTAACAGGGGTTAATGTTAGCCCGGCTGAAGCAGCCTCTCTCTCCAGCTCATCTGTATTTCCCTCCATTCCATAAACCTTGGGAGGGGCGCCAAATTTAAGATAGATAGAATCAACATAATCTATGAGTGCTCGGGCTTGATCAAAACCGACCAATTCCTTGAGCCGGCCGCCTACCTGGGTGGATAAAGTCAGTTTGCCATCGCTGAAAGCTCCGGCACCTCCAAAGCCACTTACTAAATGGCATAGGGAGCAGAGGGCACAGCATCCACTTCTGTTTTGAACGGGACAAACACGAGTATCAATTTCTCCTCCCTTGTCCAGAAGCAAAACGTCGAGGCCGGCATTACATAGTTCTAAGCTAGCGAATATACCTGCGGGACCAGCACCGACTATGGCGACATCATAACTTTTGCCCATTGAGATTCATTCTAGGGTTATTGGCGTAACCAATCGGTTAAAAGTTTTCCAGATTGAAGTATTTCATCGGCTGCAGAGTATGGGTCGAGCTCTCTCTTTTCCACTCTCTCAATATAGCTACTCAGTTGTTCATCTTGCCCAATTGACCTAAGCAAGTTATAAGTTAATTCTTGTTCTATAGTTTTTTATGGAGCTGCTTTCGTTTTCTGCCAGCTTGATTACGCGTGGTAGGGTCAAGTTTTCTCCCTTAAGCACCTGTTAAGCGAGCTTCATGGTTTTGTTACATTGCGAGGTCAGAGTAGTTTACAGCTTTCTACATTGCCAGTCAAATAAGTTTAGTAGGGTTGTTCAAGTACATCCACTTGCCATTTTGAGCCCTTCAGCACTTGTCATCCTGACCCTGAACGGAGTGAAAATGACATTGCTAAATGTTCTCTTTACTGATATGGCAAGAAGGGCCCAAGCTCAATTCAATTGCAAGCTAAGAACGTTTGTAGACAGACACTAACAAAAATGTTTGGCGATTTGTGTCTTTCTTTACGCTGGTTTGCCAACAGGCATTATATATAGGGGCTTAATTTGTTCGTCTACCCCGAGGACTTTCCTCACCTCTTCATCATGGAAGGCTCCGACTTCCACTGTGGCCAGCCCTAAAGCCACGGCTTGAAGGTGAATGTTTTCACCCGCATGTCCCACCTCTATGTGAACATATCTTTCTCCACGTCTGCCATATCTGGAGGAGGTCCTGTGATAAAGAGCACAGATGACAATATCCACCGGGGCTTCGATAATAAACTCTTGGTCCAGAGCTGCTCTGGCTAAATCTGGTCTTAAATCCCCCAGTTTGTGCAAGCTCAACGAATGAGAATCTACTTCATAGCGGTAAATGCCAGCCTGTAATGCTTCTGGAGCTTGTCCCGATTGCATGGGGACCTCGCTGGCAATGACACCTTGTCTGCCAACGAACACAACAATCTCCAGAGGATAGGTAGCTCCGGCACTGGGCGCTGCCCTGAACGTTCTCCCCCCGGTAATGCCTTGGGCTGACCAAAGTATCTGACTCAATTGAGACAGGATCAACGCCTCTGCACGGTATCTACGAACTGACCTGCGCCTTAATATCGTTTCCTCTAAGGAAACATTACTGCTCAACTGAGGAAGGGGAAGCTTAATTATAGCTCGTCCCATGCCAGATTCTCTGCTACACTCACGACAATACATGAAATCTAGCCCTTGATAACGCCCATAGGTATAGCCATAGCCACTTTTCTAGAAATACCAGCCTGATGAACCACCTCTATAACTTCAGTGATATCTTTGTAAGCTTGGGATGCCTCTTCAGCCAGCGAAGGGATATTTCCCGCCTTGATGGTAATACCTCTGTTCTTTAATTCTCGAGCTACATCTCTTCCCTGCATACTCCGCCTGGCAGCACCGCGACTTAACGCTCTCCCGGCACCATGACAAGTGGAGCCAAAGCTCTCAGACATGGCCTTTTGAGTGCCCACGGCAACGAAGGAGCAACGTCCCATATCTCCGGGCACGAGCACAGGTTGCCCTATCTCTTTGTAGCACTTTGGCACATCTTTATGGCCTGCCGGAAAAGCTCTGGTGGCTCCTTTGCGGTGGACACAAACTTTGAGCTTGCGCCCATCTATAGTATGCTCTTCCATTTTGGCTATGTTATGGGCGACATCGTAAATCTGCCTCATGCCAAGTGCCTCAGGACTTTTACCGAAAATTTTAGAAAAACTTTCTCTAACCCAGTGGGCAATGCACTGCCGGTTAACCCAAGCATAGTTAGCAGCACATGCCATAGCACCTAAATAATCTTGGCCTTCCGATGATTCTATGGGAGCGCAGGCAAGCTGTCGGTCGGGGAGCTTTATGCCATACTTCGATACTGCCCCCTCCATGACGCGCAAATAGTCTGTACATACTTGATGACCAAAGCCGCGAGAGCCAGTGTGAATTAAAACTAATATCTGACCTATCTCAGTGATGCCCATAATGCTAGCTATGTGGGAGTCAAATATCTCCTTCACTACTTGAATCTCGAGAAAATGATTTCCTGAGCCTAATGTGCCTGCCTGAGGCATGCCTCGCTTTACCGCCTTATCGCTTATCTTAATGGGATCGGCACCACTGAGACATCCACCTTCTTCAGTAGCATCCAAATCTTCCTCGGAACCCAGGCCACGCTTCACTGCCCAACGAGCTCCCTCTACCATCAATTGGTTCATCTCTTTTTGACTTACCTTTATCTTCCCTTCAGAGCCAAGGCCTGATGGCACATTAAGAAATAATGCATTAATGAGCTCATTAATTCTGGGCCGCACTTCAGCTTCGCTGAGACTGGTACGCAATAACCTTACACCACAATTAATGTCATAACCCACTCCCCCCGGGGAAATTACGCCATCCTTAATATCCATTGCCGCCACTCCGCCTATAGGGAAGCCATAGCCCCAGTGGATATCCGGCATAGCAAAGGAGTAACCTACTATACCGGGAAGAAATGCAACATTGGCAACTTGCTCTGGCGTTTGTTCATCACATATAGATTCCAGCATTTCCTTACTGGCATAGATTAGACCAGGAACCCTCATGCCAGTTTTATAATTCTCGGGAATCTTCCAGCGATAATCGTCCACTTTAATAAGTTGTTCTTGCCATCGTGCCATATCTTTCGCTCCTAAATGTCAAGGATTATCTGTGCCTTGTA
>Ga0209986_10001525_pt1 | contig 22106 bp, 17 predicted proteins | sample BlataG_FD_183168 | JGI IMG/M metagenome (GOLD analysis project Ga0209986, IMG submission 183168) | Deep subsurface microbial communities from Black Sea to uncover new lineages of life (NeLLi) - Black_00105 metaG (SPAdes) (version 2) | ecosystem: Environmental > Aquatic > Marine > Oceanic >... | reverse complement strand
TTCCTCTACAAGGATAATCCTTTTTATAAGTTTGCCGAACATCTTTTTGTAGGGGTATCTGCCGGATACTGGGCGATGTACTCGTGGTACAACATTTTGCTTCCAAATCTTGCAAGACCCCTTTTTATAGAGCATAAACTTATTTTGTTCATCCCGTTCGTTCTCGGGATAATGATGTTGCTCCGTCTGTTTCCTAAAGTCGGCTGGATCTCAAGGTGGCCTCTCGCATTTATTGTTGGAATGACATCTGGATACTATCTTGTTACATTCCTCCAGACAAATGCCCTTGAACAGGCAAGGGCAACAATAGTTCCTCTCCAGAATATCAACAACATAATTCTGGTTATAGGCGTAATAACCGGCCTTTTTTACTTCTTCTTCTCAACGGAGCATAAGAAAGTAGTTGGTGTGATGGCGAGGATTGGAAGGATGTTCTTGATGGTCGCATTTGGCGCATCGTTTGGTTATACAGTTATGGCGAGAATCTCCCTGTTGATTGGCAGGTTCTATTTTCTTCTCGGGGACTGGCTCCGCCTGTTATAACACCATCCTCAATCTTACATTACCGCAGTTGTAACCGTCTTATTTAATCACCGGCAATTATCTTAATTGCTACTCTTCTTTTTGCCCTTGGTCCATCAAATTCGCAGAGCATTATTGCTTGCCAGGTGCCAAGTCCCAGGTGCCCATTGCTTACAGGTATGGTTACGGATGAGCCCACGATCGCTGATTTTATATGGGCATGCGCATTGTTATCAATCCTGTCATGTAAATAACCAGCATGTTTTGGTATTACTCTATCAAGTGCAGAGAGAAAATCCCTTTTAATGTTCGGATCTGCACTCTCGTTTAATATTATCCCAGCGGTCGCATGTGGAATATAAACGATACACACACCATCTTTTACAGCACTTCTCTGTATAACACCCTCTACATTATGAGTGATATCTATGAGTTCTTCGTAAGATTTTGTAGATACTGTGAATTCGTAATACATAAGCCCCCCATATAATAAAATTAAAAATCAAATATCAAAAATCAAAATTTAACCACGGAGGCCACTTCGTGAAGAGCGAAGAGGGAAAAGCGAAGGGCGAGAAATCATCTATCCCTTCTCTCTCATCTCTCTTCCCTGCCTACCGCCGACCAGACCATATACCCACAATGCCCAGAATCGCAATAGTCAGCATCATATACGAGAATACATCTCCGTATTTTGTATAGAATGTTTCTACAGGAATTGGATATATATCATCAGATATAACCGCCTCCTCAAATAATTCTGTTTTATGTTTTACATTTCCTTCTGGGGTTACGATATAGGATATACCTGTATTACCGCACCTTACGAATGTCCTTCTTGTCTCTATAGCCCTTAAGGTAGCCATCCTTGCGTGTTCGTACGGGCCCGCTGTTCTCCCAAACCAGGAATCATCGGTTATATTGACCATAAAATCTGCCCCTTCTTTTACGAATTTTCTTACATATCCCGGGAATATGGATTCAAAACAGATCAGAACCCCGAACCTCATGCCGTTCACCGTAAAGAGCGTTCTCTTTTGACCCGGCGAGTATCTCCCCTGTCCAAATTCAAGTTTTTTAAGTGCGGGCAAGAACTCATCAAATGGTAATCTCTCTCCAAAAGGAACAAGGTGTATTTTGTCATAAAATTCTGTAATGCCCTTGTGGGGCTCCACAAAAAAAGCAGAGTTATACGCCTTGACTCTCCTGTCTTTGAATGAGATTCTTGAACCACCCATCAAAACAGGAACTCCTACCGAGTCCACAATCTGCCTCGCTATTCTTTCAGGTTCGCTTCCTTCAATCATATAACCCGGTAGTGCGGACTCCGGCCATATTATGAGATGGGGTTGTAGATCCGTTTGTGAAGCCCGCTTGAGCACTTCTGCCCTTGTATATATCTCTCCTTTCCTTTTTACATCGGGCAGGATATTCGGTTGAACTACCAAAACGGTAATTCTGGATTCCGGATTTCGCGTTGCAAGCTGGAGTTTATAGAATGATTCTATTCTCCATCTGCCATAGCCCACAACGCCTGAAAATACAAGAATAAGAGGAATGACAAGAACAGGTCTTTTAAAGGAATTGTATAAGAGTATATTGGTCAGGATAATAAGAAATGAGAGCCCTGCAATACCGGTGATATCTGCGGTCTGGATGAGATATTTTTGCGGTACGAGTGTATATCCAATGGTAGCCCACGGGAATCCGATTTCTTTTGTAAGCGACCTCAGAAATTCAAAAGAGACAAAGAGCGCAATGGAAAATATCCAGCCTGCACCACCAATTTTTTTTAACATTATCTTCGTAATACTACACCACAATCCGTAATAGAAAGAGAGGTACAGCCACAGGAGAAATACGCCGAAGTACAGGTAGAATCTGATTGGTACCTCCATCACCAGTATGAACGAGAGCAGAGGTATATAGAGGGTAAAACCGGCAAGGAGTCCGTAAAAGAAGAGTCTTTTTGGGGAAAATCTCTCTATAAGGAATAATAGAGGTATGAAAGATATAAAGGAGAGATATGGGAGATAAACAAAAGACGAAAACAGTAATAATCCTGATACTACGGCGAGCAGTATTCCTAATGGAGAAGAAATGTTGGATTTTGGTATGTGGCTTTGCATTCTGTCATCTGAAATTATACTCCGTATCAATATATTACATTGCCCAACAGTATGTAATCTAAGGGATTTACATCCTTTCCATATTTTGTTATTGTGTAGTGAAGATGCGAACCTGTTGACCTTCCCGAATTACCGAGATATCCTATTATATTTCCCCTCTCTACATTATCACCGATCTTGACAGTGGCGGTTTCAAGGTGTCCATAGAGTGCTATATAGCCATAACCATGCTTTATCTTTACACAGGTCCCAAGGTGTCCCATCCTACCCACATAAATTACCTCACCTGATGCAGTTGCCACTACAGGTGTTCCCTTTTTATTTGCTATGTCTATACCATTATGGAAAGCTCTTCTTCCTGTAAATGGGTCTCTTCTCCATCCAAAACCAGATGTTATTCTTCCCCATGTGGGCATAATAGACGGCGTATGTTCAAGTTGTTTCCTTGATCTTGCCAGATTAAGTTCGAGGTCAGAGAGGCTTTCTGCTTCTAACCTCTGTTCTCTTTCCATCCTTTCCAGTTTTTTATCCAGTATGATCACCTTATTATCCAGTACGCTGGTTACATCGTTGTGCGGGTATCTACCACCCGTTCCGAGCATTCTTACTTCCTCCTTTGAAGGAATACTTAAACCAGCCCTCAAAATTTCATCTCGAAAAACTATTTTTGAGTGTTTCCTTTCGAGACTCTGTGTCATGCGGTCAATTTCCACAATCTTTTCCATATATGTATCCCTCTGGTTACTTAAAAACGAGTTACTGATCTTGATTATCACAGAATGTATAGCAGTTCCATAAGACCACAGCGAGAGTCCGAAAATAAAAATAAATGGCAGAAGCAGGGTGCATATCTGCCATCTTGAAATAATAAAGGTCTTCCCTCCTATTATTATAGTCCATTTCTGCATATCTATATCCTGATTATGCGTATGCTCACCCCTGCACTTCTTTACTTTCCCTGTTTTGTTGCCGTGAGCATTTCCACGCAAAAATCCGCACAATATTTGATTGTATTATATGATATATATTATATACCAAAAATTTAATTTTGTCAATACAAAAATTGAAAAAAATCTGATTAAGCCCTTATTAAAAAGCGGGGAACGGGACTCGAACCCGCGACGACCTGCTTGGCAAGCAGGCATTCTACCACTGAATTATCCCCGCAAGTATATATATTTTACCACAAATTTATAGTTTTGTCAAGGTTTTTTTCCGAGATTTCTGAAAAAGCCCAGAAATCTCTGATTACACCGATTAAGATAAAAATTACACAGATTAAAAACCTTATAAAATCTACTAGAGACAACACTGAGGTTTTTTAAGTTTTCCGTATCTTTTGCGGTTACTTTCTATGTTGAAAACATTTTGATTTCTCTGTGTCCTCTGTGGTTAAATTTTTTTCTTGACTTTTTGTCTATTCTATGGTAGAATAAAAGCAATAGACTACTTGGAGGTTTACGATTAGAAGATTGAAGATTACAATAACCTAATTCCCAAGCGACCTAATAACTCAATATCCTAAAAAGGAGTATTTATGGCAAGAAAGGCATTAGGTAAAGGCATTGATGCCCTTCTACCTGAGGCGAAAAAAGGATTCTTAGAGATAGAGGTTGACCGTATAGAAAATAATCCATATCAGCCGAGGAAGAAGATGGAATCTCTTGACGAGCTTGTCTCTTCTATAAAGGAGAATGGGCTACTTGAACCAATCGTTGTGAGGGCTATAGAGGATGGTTATGAGGTCATATGTGGCGAACGGAGACTTCTGGCAGCCAAACAGCTCAAAATGGAGTATATACCCGCGGTGGTAAGAGAGGCGTCGGACAGAGAGATGCTCGAACTTGCCCTCATAGAAAATCTACAAAGGGAAAACCTGAATCCTCTTGAGGCGGCGGAAGCATACACCACACTCATTACAAGTTTCGGACTCTCTCATCAGGAGATTGCTAAAAGGGTGGGGAAAGACAGAGCAACGGTTACAAATACCCTGAGAATTTTGACTCTTGAAGAAGAAATTAAAACTCTTATATGGAACAACAAACTGAGTGAAGGACATGCCCGGGCACTTCTATCCCTGAAACCGGGAAAGAAGCGAATAAAGGTTGCAAAACAGATAGCGGAGTTGGGACTCTCCGTAAGAGAGACCGAGAAGATTGCAAAACAAAGGATATCCTCCTATCCTGATTTGGAGAATAAAGTCTCCCAGTGCATTGGTAACCCTGTAAGAATAACGGAAGGCAAGAAAAAAGGGAAGATTGAAATTGAATTTTATGGAGAAGAAGATCTTTTACGAATAGTGAGGATGCTTATAGAGAAAGCTTACATCCAGTAACCCTTTATGATTGACAGTTGACGATTTACGATTGACCCTGATGAAATAGCTCACAAGTTTGCATTTCACCCTGTACATCAACACTACAGGGCAGGCAGGGTAAACGATTGACATTTCACATTAAACATTACACATTAAACATTACACATTACACCTAATCAACCAATTAACCAATCAACTAATCAACTATTTAACTAATCAACTATTTAACTAATCTCTCAACCAGGGGGTCATATGCGTGGCATAATAGCGCTGTTTCTTATATTATCGTTATGTCTGCTCTCCTGCTCTGTCAGAGAAACGACACCAATTATAAAGGTGACTCCTGAGGAGCAGGTAGTGGAGTGGAGGCCGGATACCGTGGAGATAGAGGTAGTATCCACTGTTCCAGAGGTTCAGATACAACTTGCAGAAACTGTAGAGGCCAAAGAGGAGGTCTTTGTAGGATTTTCTGTTCAGATAGGTGCGTATTCGAACTATGAAAATGCCAGCAGATGTAAATTGGAAGCACAGAAAAAGCTGTCAGAGGAGATCTTTATAGAGATTAAGGATTCCTATTACAAGGTCAGGGTAGGAAGATATCCGGAAAGGGTATATGCAGAAGGTATAAGAGACAAAATCAAGGGCTTCTTCCCGGATGCATTTATAGTAGAAAAGAAGTAGGTGTATTTGTTATGGTCAGGGTGGTAATCTCTACAAGAAACAGGGATAAACTCACAGAGATAAAAGCTATACTTGATGGTCTCCCAATTGAGATCCGTTCGCTTGTTGATTATCCCTTTGTTACGTCTATTGAAGAAGATGGCGCTACCTTGGCAGAAAATGCACTGAAGAAAGCCTCCTGTGTCCATAATGCGGTCGGTGGATGGTGTATTGCTGATGATACCGGACTTTTCGTAGATGTATTGGATGGAGCTCCCGGAGTACATTCTGCGAGGTTTGCAGGAGAGAAAGCCACTTACAGTGAAAACCGTGAGAAACTTCTTGATGCTCTTGAAGGCATTCCTTTCAAAAGGAGAAGTGCAAGGTTTATATGCTGTGTAGCGCTTGTTGTTGATTCGAAGACGAAAGAGGTATTTAAAGGCGGTGTTGAGGGCTATATAACAGAAAAAGAGATTGGCAACGGAGGATTTGGTTATGATTCAATATTTATGCTTCCCAAAATCGGCAAGACCTTTGCAGAACTCTCTTTTGATGAAAAAAACAAGATCAGTCACAGGGCGATCGCACTACAGAAATTGAGGGTAAGACTGGATGGACTGCTGTCAATGGTCAATAGTCATTAGTCAATGGTCATTGGTCAATAGTCATTGGTCATTAGTCATTCTATTATGGGGTTTCTTCGATTTACATGGATAGACTTTATTGATATACTCGTAATAGGTGTGCTTATCTATTACTTCCTGAGGTTTATACGGGGTACAAGGGCACTCCAGATGATGGCAGGTCTCATAATGATATTCTTTCTGGCATTCATTGCCGATTTCTCAAACCTGCAGGGATTTTCGTGGATTATGAGTGGTCTCAAGACTGCATGGATTGTTGCCTTTGTCATACTATTCCAGCCCGAGATAAGGAATGCACTCGCAACACTCGGCAAAACCAGATTTATAAGGGCGTTTATAAGAGAGGAAGAGGATATAACCACAGAGATTGCCAATGGCGCGATAGAACTGTCAGAGAGAGGAATAGGCGGGCTTATTGTGATAGAGAAACGAATGGGTCTTAAAAATTATATTGATACGGGTATATCACTCGATGCAAAGCTGAAAAGCGACCTTATATCAACGATATTTACTCCTTATTCTCCATTGCACGATGGTGCTGTGATAATAAGAGGTAATACCATTATAGCAGCAGCCTGCATCCTGCCTCTTTCAGATAGTCCCAATTTGCCACATACAATGGGCACGCGTCATCGGGCTGCTCTTGGAATTGCAGAAGAAACAGATGCTGTAGTGATCGTGATATCAGAGGAGACAAGGAAAATCTCCATAGCAGTTGAGAGGGAACTTAAGACGGACATCGCAAGAGACAAGCTGAAAGAGGAGTTACAAAAACTCCTTCTGTAACTATACACCAGGATGGGTAGTTGGAATGCAAACCGTAGAAAAATCAAAAATTCAGACTAAAGACCAAAGACTGAAGACATAAGACTAACAATAAAAGGTCTTTGGTCTCAAGTCTGTAGTCTTCTATTTAATATTTGATTTTTGATATTTAATATGATTACGGGGGGTTATGTGAAAAACAAAGAAAGATTGTTTGCAGTCTTTTTGGTATTTGTATTTATATCTGGTTTTTACCTCTACACGATGCAACCAACCGCCTCTTTCTGGGATGCGTCAGAATACCTTGCATGTGGTTATACTCTTGGAGTACCCCACCCTCCAGGTTCTCCACTTCATGTCATTTTAAGGAGATTATTCTCGTTTCTTCCCATTACTGGTGACCCTGCTTTCAGTATGAATCTTTTTTCTGCTCTGCCCTGTGCTATTGCTTGTTCTCTTATTTTCTTGATGGTAATAACAATATTATGTGAATGGAAACAGCCAAAAAAAAGATTCGATAAGGCAGTGATATATTCGCTGGGGTTTGCAAGCGCCTCAGTTTCTGCATTTGCATTCACTCCCTGGTGGAACGCAGTAGAGGCCGAGGCATATGCTCCAGCAACATTTATATTAGTGTTTTCTCTCTGGCTTGCATTTCTCTGGAGACATCATCTCGGTGAGGCAAACTCAGGAAGGATGATAATACTTATAGCGTATCTTTTTGCCCTGTCAATTGGTATACACCTTATACCTCTCCTTGCCGGACCCGGTATATTTATCTTTGCTATGCTTACCGACAAGGAACATCTGAGGGATAAAAGAAAGGTGATAATTGGTGCTCTTGCAGCATGGTTCCTGGTAGTTATATTGTTAATGGCACTCAAAGGCCCTCTGGGTGAGGACTACTCATTTGTAGTGGGGATGGTGATCGCAGTTATTTTGCTTGCACTTCTTCCAAATATAAAGACAATACGATCTCCACTCTTGCGAATATTTATAGTATGTATTATCCTTATTGGTTTTACAACACATCTTTACCTTATGATAAGGGCAAATCTTCATCCCATGATAAACGAGACGGCGCCAACTACTTTAAGCAAACTGTGGGATGCATTTTCAAGAAAGCAGTATGGTCCATCAGCGGTGACTTCCCAGCTCTTCCCGAGAAAGACCACTATAGAGACCGGTTATTCCTTACCTGTTGCACTATTCTGGCAGTTTATGTTCTATTTCAGGTATTTTACCTGGCAGTTTATGCCGTGGCCAAGAGAGACTATTATCTTGGCAACAACAACCCACAAGGTCATTCAAGTACTTTCTGTGCTGGGTACGTTTGCTATAACAATTCTTGGTATTCTCGGGATGTATTCAATGTATAAAAAGGATAAGGGTTACTTCTGGCTGTTCTTTACTGCGTTTTTCTTCACAAGTGTGGGACTTATTTTGTATATGAACTTTAAATTTTCGCCATCAGACCTGAATTCTCTCCATCAGCCAAGGGAAGTAAGAGAGAGGTTTTACTTCTTTGGTCCCTCTTTTGTTATGTTTGGATTTTTCGTTGGTTTTGGGATATTTGAAATGTTTAGTAGAATGAAAAGATGGATAAGATACTCCATCCCTCTCGCTGCCGTAGTGGGAATAATTCCACTCGTATCAAACTTCTCATCACCCGCAAACAGACATGCAAATTATATACCGGACGATTATGGGTATAATATGCTCATCTCCTGTGACAAGAACGCAATACTTTACACAAATGGAGACAATGATACATTTCCCCTGTGGTTTGCCCAGGCGGTTAAAAAGACAAGACTTGATGTGAGGATTGCAAACCTGTCGCTTATAAATACCGACTGGTATATAAAACAACTGAAGAATGATATGGGAGTTCTCATATCATTTACAGATTTTGAAATTGAGAACCTTATGCCCCATCCGGTAGTAAAAGACGGCAAGATACAGCGAGACAAGATACTTTTTGTAAATGACTTTGCTGTAAGGGATATAGCTACTATGAATGCGGGGAAAATATTTGAGAAGAAACTGTTTATGCCTATAAGGAAGGAGACGCTTCCATCTGAGTATAAGGAACTTTTTCCAAAGGATATGGAGATTATTCCACCTCAGTATTATGTCAGGAGGAAAGCAAGTGGAGAATGGATGCTTCCGAGTTCCTTCTGGGTGAGAATACCTGAAGAATATCTCCTGCCAGATGAAGAGTTTGTAGAACTTCTGATGAAAGATGGATATGAGGGGAAATTCCCTATATACTTTGCTACGACTGTATCACGGGATAATACCATAGGATGGGAACCCTATTTATCTATGGAGGGACTCGTAAGGAAGATTATTCCCGAAAAAGGAGATCTCTATTTTAACCTTGAGAAGACCGACAGTCTGGTATTTCAGGAATATAGATACAGATCCATATTTAATAAATCGGTCTATAAGGACGAGAATGTAAGGAAACTTCTCTCTAACTATGCTATCTGTCTCTTTTCGCTCGGAATGGAGCATCAGAGGAGGGAGAACATAGATAAGGCTATAAAATGTTACGAGATGGGAAGAGGCCTTGGAACGAAAGGAATTCCGTTTGACAGGATGATTATCAATTTATATAAAATGAAGGGAGATACTGTTAAGCTGAAAGAAATTCTTCTTGAAATGGTAGAGCAGAAGCCGGATCCCTACTCGCTGTATACGGCAGGGAGAATAAAACTCGATAAGGGTAATTACAACGAGGCAGGCAGGTATTTCAAAAGGGCACAGAAGTTAGATCCCAGAAATCCCATTGGTATATCTGGTATGCTCTCCTTGTATTACAGAATGGGTGACTCTCTGAAGTTTTTTGACCTTCGTGATTCCATAGTGGAAAGCCCGGAGCTTACAGGGAATGTAATTGGATTTCTGCAGCAGGACGCCGAAGGAGAGATAGCACGGGAGATACTCAAAAGATGGTTTGAATTACATCCTTATGATACCCTTGCGCAGAGGATGCTCGAGGAGATGTAAGATTGCAAATTAGTATGTATACACTTCCAGTAGAGAAGGTGATATTTTCCGGAGTTGATATTGAGACCACCGGCTTATATCCATATCTTGAAGATAGAATATGTGAAATAGGAGCTGTCAGGTTTACACTCTCTTCGAAATTGGAGGAATTCTCAACACTTATAAATCCGGGTATACCCTTATCCAGAGAAGCAAGATACATAAACGGAATTACAGACAAGATGGTTAAGGGCGCTCCTTCCATTTTAGACATTCAAGATGAATTTCTATCGTTTATAGCTGGCACAGTGCTTGTCTTCCACAATGCACCATTTGACCTTTCCTTTCTTATAAATGAACTTGTTCTCCCCATAGATAACCTTGTCCTGGATATACTCACGATTGCCAAGAGAAGATTTGATTTCAGGTCTAATACACTTGAATATATAGCAAGAGTCCTGAGGATAAAATCCCTCCCGACGCACAGGGCGATAGATGATGCAAGAGCCGTTTCAGAAGTAACAAGGGAGTTCATAAATACATTGAAGCCTCGCAAGCCTCGCACACTTGGTGATGTCCTGGTTATGCAGGGAGGCAGCGTAAGGATAAATAGTAAATTCAAAAATTAAAATGTAAAAATTAAAATGACCCATTCGGCAGAGCTCAGGGTCATCCTGATCAAAGTTGAAGGATGACCCATTCGGCAGAGCTCAGGGTCATCCTGATCAAAGTTGAAGGATGACCCATTCGGCAGAGCTCAGGGTCATCCTGAGCAAAGTTGAAGGATGACCCATTCGGCAGAGCTCAGGGTCATCCTGAGCAAAGTTGAAGGATGACCCATTCGGCAGAGCTCAGGGTCATCCTGAGCAAAGTTGAAGGATGACATATCAAAAATCAAAGATTTCTAAAAAGAATTTACCACCAAGACACAAAGACACCAAGATACCAAGATTGTAGATTGAACAGTGAAAGGAAAAATGACCTAACCAATGACTAATGACCAATGAGGATTACCGATTACGGTTCGGCTGAGTTCACCGAAGACCAATCACCGATAACTCACACTTTGTGATCTTTGTGTCTTAGTGCCTTCGTGGTTTTGGCCTTAATTTTGCATTTTGATTTTTAATTTTTGATATTATATATGGAGCTTATCCATTACATGCGATATGCACTTACATTGGCGAAAAAGGGAAAGGGAACTACCTCACCCAACCCTATGGTTGGGGCTGTTGTAGTAAAGAACGGAAGAATCGTTGGTAAGGGATATCATAAAAGGAAGGGCAAACCCCATGCGGAATATATTGCTATAGAAGATGCTGGTAGTTTGGCAAGGGGCGCTACTCTCTTTGTTACCCTCGAACCCTGCGTACATTTTGGCACAACCTCACCCTGTGTAGATACGATAATCAAGGCAGGTATAAAGAAGGTATTCGTGGCAACTATTGACCCGAACCCGATAGTAAATGGTAAAGGGGTTAAGAAATTATTAGATGCGGGAGTGGATGTAGAGGTTGGCTTATGCGAGAAGAAAGCAATTGAACTGAATGAGATATACAATAAATTCATAACAACCGGTGAACCCTTCGTTATCCTAAAAGTAGCGACAACACTGGATGGAAGGATTGCTACGGAAACACATGAATCTAAATGGATAACAGACGAAGTAGGAAGAAGGTATGTGCATGAACTCCGTTCATGGGTTGATGCCGTTCTTGTTGGAATAAATACAATTTCCACGGATGATCCCCTGCTTACCACAAGACTTGCTAAAGGTAAAAATCCAAAGAGAATCGTGCTTGATTCAGATTTTCGTATTCCGGCGAACGCAAGGGTGCTTGGAGATGGATGTGTAATTGCTACTGCCTCTTCTCAAGAGAGAGAGATAGATGCAGAAGTATGGAGACTGAGTAAGGATAAGACAGGCAGGGTAAATATAAAGGCACTCTTGAAAGAGGCAGGCAAAAGGAATATAACCAGTATACTTGTTGAGGGGGGAAGAGACGTTTATACATCTTTCCTCAGAAACAAACTTGTTGACAAATTTTATATATTTATAGGTACAAAGATCTTTGGCGAAAACGGTATACCATTTGTAGGAAACCTTGGAATTCAATCACTTAAGAATGCGATTAACATGGAGTATACCCGTGTTAAAAGGATTGGAAGAGATGTGCTTATTACGGGGTATCCTTGTTTTTAACCCTTTTCATCAGAGAGAAAAGCACTACCCCCGGCAGACTCCCAATCACACCGATGATGTAAAAGAGCAGGGAAAGAGAAAAGGATACCTCTCTTGGTATTCCCATCAGATTAAAGAAATATACATAGGAGACTTCTCTTATTCCTAACCCGCCAATTGAAGGCAGTATAGTTATTACTGCTATTATAGATGGAAAAACCATGCAAGGCAGGAGACCAAGTTCAAGGCCCAATGCCCTCGCGATAAGGAAATTTTCCATACCTATAGCTGCCTGAACACCAAACGATAGAAAGATGCTAACGAAGATTGCCATTTTTCTGTCTCTATAGATAGTAATGGCGTTGTAAAAATCAAATATCTTTTCTCCTATACCCCAAAACCTGATTCTTTTTATAGGTCTTTCTAATTTCTTTACTATATAAGTAGAGAGGAAAAGACTAAAAAGAAGTGTAATTACAATACTTCCACAGAGGAATATGAGAAATAGTATTCTTCCTTCGCTCCTTCCGAGATAGAAGAGAAGTAAAATAGTTACAAATATGAACAACCCAATAAATCCGAGTACAAGTTCACAAGTCATAGATGCAAACGACTCTTTATTCTTACCTGTATCCCTTCCTGCATAGATTGCTCTCACCGCGCCCCCACCTACCGTAGGGGGTAGGAAGTTATTAAAAAACATTCCGATAAGGTAGTAACCAAACACCCTCATAAATGGAAGTCTTACACCCTGAACGGCCAGAAGCCACCACCATCTCATTGTAGAAAAAACGAGGAGTAATATGTAACTGAAAAATGAGAGCACAAGAAGTGGAATATCCACTCCCTTCACCAGGACAATAATAAACCTCAAGTCCATTCTTTTAAAAAGGAGCAAGAGCAGAAGGAGAGAGATAATAATACTTGCAATGTTGAGCAGTTTATTTTTCATAATATGAAAGGATACAGCCAGGGAGTGCATAACCTAACCGGTATGACTCCCTGGCTTTGCATAGGATGTAAGGGTAAGTGATAGGTGGTTGGCCCCGAAGGTTACTCCTCAATGGTTATAGCCTCAGATGGACAGTTGTCTGCTGCCTCTCTTGCGCATTCTTCTTCATTCTTGGGCACCTCATCCACAATAACAATTGCTATCCCATCCTCATTAATCTCGAAGAGGGTTGGGCATGTATCTGCACATACCTCACACCCAGTGCACAGTTCCTCGTCTATCTTTATATGCATAGCATCTCCTCCTAGTAAAATCAAATATCAAAAATCGTGATTCGTGTTTGCAATCTAAAATCTTCAATCTTCCAATCTTAAATCTATCTGTAATTTGTGGTTTAAACTTCCGTATAATACAACAAAAATTTCAAAATGTCAAGAAAAAAATTTAACCACAGAGGACACAGAGAACACAAAATGTTTTTAACATAGAAAGTAACCGCAAAAGACACGGAAAACTTAAAAAACTCTGTGTTGTCTCTATCGAACTCTGTGCTCTCTCCCATTAAACTCAAGCAAGGCCTCAGGCAAGATCAGGAAAGAAAAATATTAATGGCTCGACTGAGCGGTTCAGCTGAGCGGCTCGGCAGTGAGCTCGCCGAACTGTTCACCGAATGCTCGCCGAAGATGGACAATTTGAGCACACAGAGAAGAATAAATATTGTTTCTCCGTGCTCTCTGTGGTTGAGAGACTTTTTCAGCAATCTCAAAATTTTTAGATTGACAAAACCAAAGAAATATGTTATAATATGAAGTTAATTATGAAAGTTCTTCTTTGCTCTGACTCTTATTACCCCCATCCGGCAGGTATATCTGAATATATCCATTACCTTGCAATTAGCCTTAGAAGGCTAGGTAATGATGTGGTTATACTTGCTCCCAGGTACAGAGAAGAATACAAGAACGGTGACGATGTTGTGAGAATAGGGCGATGTGTCTTATTTCAGGGAAACAAATCTACTATAACTTTTACATATGACAGGAAACTTCCTTATCTTGTGAAGGATTTCCTTTCTTCAGAGAAATTTGATATTACTCATACCAGTGGCCCTCTGGGCTGGAATCTGCCATACTGGGTGCTCCATTTTTCAAAGAGTATAAATGTTGCGACATTTCAAACGAGTTTTGTCGGATTTAACTTTTACAAGCTTGCAAAATTTCCGTTCAAGAGGGAACTGGAAATGAAGGTTGATGGAGCTATTGTGCCATCCAGGGCAGCACTTAATGCAATAGCACCGCATTTTTCGCTCTATTACAGGATTATACCCGATGGTGTTGACACAGAGAGGTTTTACCCGGAGATAGAGCCGATCAAAGAACTCCCGGAAGGGAAAAAGATTCTGTTTGTTGGAAGGTTGGATCCAAGGAAAGGTCTTAATAGGTTGATATCTGCATTTACAATGATAAAGCAAAAGATACCTTCTGCCTTTCTCATTGTAGTGGGTAAGGGGAATATTGAAACTTACAGGAAGATGATTCCTCATAACATCAGGAAATATGTCATATTCAAGGGTTATGTTGATCCAGATACACTTCCGAGGTATTACGCATCCTGCGATGTCTATGTATCTCCTGCTATTGGAGGAGAAACATTTGGAATCGTTTTGCTTGAAGCAATGGCATCCGGTATACCCGTAATTGCCTCAGATATTCCTGGATACAATGAGGTAGTAAAAGATAGAGAGAATGGAATTCTTTTTGACCCGTTCTCGACAGAGGAACTTGCCCTTAGAACCATCGAGTTACTGGAAGATGAAAAGCTTAGAATAAGGCTTAAAGAAAAGGGTAGAAAATATGCCCTCCAGTTATCATGGGACAGGGTTGCAGAAAGGGTTATTGATTTTTATGAAGAGTTATATAACAAGATATAATCATAAAGAGATAGAGGAGAGATGGCTATCTTACTGGGAGGAAAAGGGATTTCCCCATGCGGGTGTAAATCCTTCAAAAGAGCCATATACCATCTCTATGCCTCCTCCGAATGTTACAGACATACTCCATCTCGGGCATGCCCTGAACATCACAATACAGGATATTTATATAAGGTGGAAGAGGATACAGGGATATGAGGCATTGTGGGTTCCGGGCGTTGACCATGCCTCTATAGCAACACAGGTTGTGGTGGAGAAGCAACTACCAGAAGGGAAGACAAAGGAGGATATTGGCATAGAGAAGTTTTTAGAGATGTTATGGAACTGGGTAGGTGAGAAGAAGAGTTATATACTTGGTCAATTAAAGAGACTTGGATGTTCGGCAGACTTCAGAAGAACGAAATTCACTCTTGACCCAGATCTCTCTCGTGCTGTGAGAGAGGCATTTGTGAGACTCTACGAGAAGGGATTGATATACAGAGGAGATTATGTTGTTAACTGGTGCCCGAGATGCCAGACGGCGCTTTCCAATGAAGAGGTTGAATATGAGGAAGAAGATGGGAAACTCTATTATATCAAATATCAAATATCAAATATCAAAATGCAAAATCCGAAAGACGATTCACGATTCACGATTCACGATTCACGATATCTTATGGTTGCTACTACGAGACCTGAGACAATGCTGGGGGATACAGCGCTGGCAATCCATCCAGAGGATGAAAGATACAAGAAGTATATAGGTTCTCGTGTCTTGCTTCCACTTGTGAAGAGGCAAATTTCTGTTATCGCAGATACCCTTGTAGACCCTAAATTTGGAACTGGCGTTGTCAAGGTTACTCCCGCGCATGATGCGAATGACTTTGAAATAGCTAATAGAAACGGGTTGGAGAAGATTATAATTATGGATAAGAGGGGGAAGATAAACCAAAACGGTGGCAAGTATGCAGGTCTTTCAAGAGAGGAAGCGAGAGAGACTATTGTGGAGGACTTAAAAAATGAAGGATTATTGGAAAAAGTGGAGCCCTATAAACATTCTGTTGGACATTGTTACAGGTGTCAGGCGGCAATAGAGCCATATCTTTCAAGACAATGGTTTGTCAGGATGAAGGAACTGGCAGAGCCTGCAATAGACGCAGTTGAGAAGGGAGAAATAAAATTTTATCCAAAGAGATGGGAAAATGTCTATCTTGCCTGGATGAAAAATATAAGGGACTGGTGTATCTCAAGACAACTCTGGTGGGGACATCAGATTCCTGTTTACTATTGTAAACAGGAAGAAATCAAAAATCAAAATGCAAAAATCAAAAATATTGGTTGTGGAAATATTATCGTTGCAACCGAAAAACCTAAAAAGTGCCCAAAATGCGGAGGAACCAATATAGTACAGGACTCCGATGTGCTTGATACATGGTTTTCAGCATGGCTATGGCCATTTTCTACACTTGATTGGCCAAAAAAGACACCTGAATTCAATTACTTTTATCCAACAGATCTTCTTGTCACAGGACCTGAGATAATCTTTTTCTGGGTGGCAAGGATGATCATGGCAGGATACTTCTTTACAGGTAGCCACCCATTCAGAGATGTATATATACATGGGACTGTGAGAGACAGGATTGGCAGAAAGATGTCAAAATCACTTGGTAATGGAATAGACCCACTTGATATAATCGAGCAGTATGGCACAGACGCCCTAAGATTCTCAATACTTGCAGTTGCTGGAGAGGGACAGGATCCCCGTATAGAGGAACGGACATTCGAACTTGGACGGAACTTTTGTAATAAGTTATGGAATGCAAAGAGATTACTTGAGATGTTAAAGGAAGAACATAAAGAGGCACATTGTGAGCCCGACCTTGCTGATAGATGGATATCTTCGAGGCTTTCCGGAGTTATAAGGGATGTAGAAAGGGCTCTCCAGCGCTATAGATTACATGAAGCAGTTATGTGTATATATGACTTTTTCTGGCACGAATACTGCGATTTCTATCTTGAGATTATAAAGAAGTCAGGACATATAGAGATTGGTTATTATATATTTGACAATCTTCTCTGTCTCCTTCATCCCTTTATGCCTTTTATAACGGAGGAACTTTATTCGGGAGAGAGTTCAATAATGGTCTCTGGTTATCCTAAACCAGAGAAGAGAGATAGAGAGGCAGAGGAGATCTTCGGGACGGCGATTGAGATAATAACAGACATAAGAAATGCTAAGACCTCTTTTAATATCCCTGTAAAAGAGAAGATACCGGTCTATATTGAATTTGAAAATCTTGATATTATCAAACCATATATTATCTTTCTGGCGTTTGTGAGTGAATTTATACCTTTAAGGCCACAAAAGGGAATAAGAAGGGCTTCCCATAATTATGAGATAATAATTCCACTTGTCGGTGTGATTGATATAGGAAAAGAAAGGGCACAGATCGAGAAGAAAATCTCCGCACTCAAGGCACTCTTGCAGAAGACCAAGAAAAACCTTTCTAATAAGGAATTTATGCGGAAGGCAAACCCCCAGGTTATAGAAGATGTAAGAAGAAAAGAGAAGGAGATAGAAAAAAAACTTACAATCCTTTCGGATGATTTGAAGGAAATAAATGATTGCTATAATTGATCTCGGTTCACATATCAAAATAACAAATCAAATATCAAAATGTAAAATGTAAAATGACCCATTCGGCAGAGCTCAGGGTCATCCTGAGCAAAGTTGAAGGATGACCCATTCGGCAGAGCTCAGGGTCATCCTGAGCAAAGTTGAAGGATGACCCATTCGGCAGAGCTCAGGATCATCCTGAGCAAAGTTGAAGGATTACAAATCAAAAATTAAATATTTCTAAAAAAAATTCACCACCAAGATACCAAGATTGTAGATTCAGATTGTAGGTTACGAATAACCAATCACGAACAATGAGTAACAATCAACCATTCTTTGTGTCTTAGTGCCTTTGTGGTTTTGGCCTTGATTTTTAATTTATACCTATCAGTGTTAATCTGCGTCCCAAAAAAGAACCGGGAGAAAGATGAATTACAGTAAGACAGTAAATCTTCCCAAAACCGATTTTTCTATGAAGGCAAATTTGAGGGAGAAAGAGCCCCAGATTCTCTCTTTCTGGAAGGAAGAAGATATATACCATAAACTTATAACAAAGAGTGAAAAGGATTATATACTTCACGATGGTCCTCCTTATGCGAATGGTGAACTTCATATTGGTCACGCACTGAATAAAATCTTGAAGGATATTACCGTAAGATACAGGGCGCTTTTGGGCTGCAGGACACCATTCATACCAGGGTGGGATTGTCATGGTATGCCGATAGAACACAAGGTGACAGAGAATATAAAGGAACTTCCCCCACGAATGGATGTGAGAAGACTGTGTAAGAAATATGCGGAAAAGTATGTTAATATACAGAGAAAACAATTTATAAGACTCGGGGTACTTGGAGATTGGGAGAACCCATACCTTACCTACGATAAAAAATATGAAGCAGATGTCCTGAGGGTGTTCAAGTCGCTTTTGGATGATGGATATATATACAGAGAAAGGCGTCCGATACACTGGTGTATAAAGTGCAGGACTGCGCTGGCAGAAGCAGAGCTTGAATATAAGGAGCATACATCGCCATCTATCTATGTGAGGTTTCCTGTTACTTCTTCAGATGACAAGCTCCTGCAGGATGCCTCCTTTCTCGTATGGACTACAACGCCCTGGACTTTGCCGGCAAATGTTGCACTTGCCCTTGGCAGAGATATCGATTACTCGCTTGTAGATACAGAGAAGGGGAAGTTTATACTTGCCACTACAAGACTATCAGTACTTGATGAGATGGGGCTTTCGTATAAAAAACTTGCAAATATATATGGAAATAAATTGGAAGGTATTCTTGCACGCCATCCATTTTTTGACAGAGAATCCCGGGTTATACTTGCGGATTTTGTTTCTACGGAAGAAGGTACTGGTGTGGTGCATATTGCCCCGGGACATGGATATGAAGACTACCTTGTAGGAAAAGAGTATGGACTTCCGATCCTTTCCCCGGTTGATGACGAAGGCAAATTTACAGAGGAGGTGGGTGAAGTTGCAGGCAAGGTTGTGTTTTCTGCAAACGATGAGATAATAGCTTTACTTGACAAAAAACAAAATCTTATAAGCTCTAATCTTGTTACACACTCATATCCACACTGCTGGAGATGTGGTACTCCTCTTGTATTTCGGGCAACTCCGCAGTGGTTTGTAAAAGTAGACCACAATGATTTAAGAGCAAGGTGCGTCTCTGCTGTAGATAAAATAGAATGGATTCCTGGATGGTCAAGAGAGAGGATGAGAGACTCTCTTGCAAGCAGACCCGATTGGTGTATATCCCGTCAGAGAAACTGGGGAGTGCCCATACCTGCGCTCCACTGCGAGGAGTGTGGCAATGTTTTTCTTGACAGTAATATAGTTGAAAAAGCAATTCAACTGGTTGAGAAAGAGGGCTCGGATGCATGGTTTGAAGGCAAAGGAGATATAAATGATGAAAAGATTTGTCCTGAATGTGGAGGTAAAAAATTAAAAAGGGAGAGTGACATACTGGATGTATGGTTTGAATCGTCTTCCAGTTTTGTTGCAGTAGTGGAAAAAAGGCTTCATCTGCCTGCAGATCTCTATCTTGAGGCTGTTGACCAGCATCGCGGTTGGTTTCAGCTTTCACTTATTCTCTCTATGGCAACAAAAGGAGAACCATCATTTACCTCCTGTCTTACACATGGGCTGGTGCTTGATATCCAGAAAAAGAAGATGTCAAAGAAACTGGGCAATGTGATGTCACCGCAGGTGATAGTTAAACAGTTTGGAGCAGATATATTGAGGCTTTATTTTGCATCAGTTGACTATACGAGGGATATGGAGTTCGGTGAAGAATCTATAGAAGCGACGACCCTTGCATACAGGAAGATAAGAAACACATTCAGATACATCCTTGGAAATCTTTTTGATTTTGATAAATCTCAAGCTATTACATATGAAAAGCTCCTCTCTATAGACAGATATGTCCTCTCTACCCTTCAGCAGTTGATTGAGCGCGTAAAAAAGGCATACGACGAGTTTGATTTCCACCGCGTCTATTCTCTACTCTTCAATTACTGTAATATTACACTCTCTCGTTTCTATTTTGATATACTAAAAGATAGATTGTATACATACAGGGCATCATCTTTGGAGAGGAGATCTGCCCAGACCGTATTATATGAATTACTGAGAACATTATCCGTAATGTTTGCCCCGATAATTCCCTTTACAACGGAAGAAGTATGGCAGAAGGCAGGGCTTTCGGGAAGCGTTCATCTTCAGGATTTTCCCATCGGGGACAAGAGTTTAATTGACGAGGCTCTAATAAGTGAATGGGAGAAACTGACAACAATAAGAGAGAAGGTTCTTCTGCCCCTTGAGGTGGCAAGAAGAGACGAGTTGATAGGCAACTCACTCGAGGCAAAGGTGCGTATCTTTGCCCGGGATACCGACGAAATTAAACTTCTCAAGAATATGGAAGATATTCTACCTTCCGTGTTTATAGTCTCTCAAGTGGAGGTGGTCTCAAAGGAAAGTGATATATCTGGAATGGAGATAGGCGAACTCTTAATTGAGGTCAAACGCGCAGAGGGTGACAAATGCGCAAGATGTTGGATACATTCAGATACAGTTGGAGAGAACTCAATCCATCCTACTTTGTGCAGAAAATGCATTGAAGTGATAACATCTAATTGACAAATGTTTAACGACTACAGACCACCCCGTAAAGCTCCTTTGGAGCAACGGGGCAAGCAGACAGAAGACCACAGACTACAGACCAATGACCTAATGACCAGTGTCTGGTGACTAATGACGATTTACTATTTACGATTGTCAACCAGGGGGGAATTATGGAACCAAAGGATCTGGAATACTTTGAGAAACTTCTCCTTAAGGAAAGGGAACATATACAGATAGAATTGCAGGATACAGAAGAGAAAATAAGGGTCAGTCAGCAGGAGTCCTCGTCGGATCTTTCACTATATCCTACCCATGAAGCTGATATTGCAACTGATGCAGAGTCTAGAGAGGGAAGCGTGCTCATAGTGGAGAATAAAGCTGCTATACTGGGCAAGATAGACCGTGCGCTGAAAAAGATAAGCAATAATGAGTATGGGGTATGCGAAAACTGCGGTAAAGAGATAGAGAGAGAAAGGCTGAAGTGTATACCTTATGTAGAGTTCTGTGTCAAGTGTGAAGAAGAGAGAAAAGGATGAGAACGAAATTCGTTTTACCCTGTATTCTTGTTGTTTTAGTTGATCAGGCGTCAAAGTATGCGATCTCGCGCCTTGTTCCTTTCGGGAGAAGCGTAAGGATTTTTGGTGATTCCGTTAGATTTATCCATGTCCATAATCCAGGTGCTGTCTTCGGTATTCCAGTTGGAGCATATTTCCCCTACATTGTCGGTGTTGCCTGTATACTGCTATTTATTTTCTCTGTAAGGAAGAGGTCGGCACTCCTGTCTCTTATTTTAGGAGGAGCCATCGGCAATCTTATTGATAGGATAAGAATACAGGCTGTTATAGACTTTATAGACATAGGTATAGGCAACTTACGCTGGCCCACATTTAATGTAGCAGATTCCTGTATAACCATAGGTGTTATCATCCTCATAATTATACAACTTAGACGCAGGTAGTTATTGGGTAATTGTGTCATTGTAGGAGCGACTTCCCAGTCGCGATAACCTTACGTAGGGGCGAATGGCTCGGCTGAGCCCTTCGGCAGTGAGCAGTGCGGTGAACCTTTCGGCAGTGAGCTCAAGGCTGAACTGCTCACTGCTGAACCGCTCAGGGCCGAACTGCTCGCCGAAGATTGCTATTCGCCCATTACAATCTTACTATGTCCGATATACTTGAAATATTCAATTCCGGGCTGTCAGCTGTCCTGCCGACGGGTCTCATTAGAAGGCGAGTTGGTTTAAAAGGAAATATCCTGCGGGTTATGGATAGAGATTTCAACCTCT
>Ga0209986_10001523_pt1 | contig 22109 bp, 39 predicted proteins | sample BlataG_FD_183168 | JGI IMG/M metagenome (GOLD analysis project Ga0209986, IMG submission 183168) | Deep subsurface microbial communities from Black Sea to uncover new lineages of life (NeLLi) - Black_00105 metaG (SPAdes) (version 2) | ecosystem: Environmental > Aquatic > Marine > Oceanic >... | reverse complement strand
AACTAATAAATAAAAAATGGAAAAAGGAAAGCAAAGAATAAAAGGAATTAAAAATAAAAGGTATAGAGAAATTATTTATATTTGTAATAAAAATAAATTAGAATTTTTCACATCAACAGATATCAAAAAACATTATAATAAAATAGAACAATCAGGAATTTATAAAAATTTAATAAATATGGAAAAAGATAGTCTTTTAATTTTAGTTAATAATAAGCCTTTAACTTATGCTTTAAATGAACCAGCAATTAAACAATATATAAAAAATTTAAAAGAAGAATTAAATAAACATATTTTAGTTTATAATAATAAAATAAAAGAATTAGGATACAATTAAATAAAAAATTTATTTCTTATTCATAGTATCAGCTCTTTTTTGAGCTGTACTTTTTTTCTTAAAATAAGTCGTGTTATGAGGCATAACTCTACCATTATTTAAAATAATATATCTTTTTCCATCAGTTGTGTTCATTTCATTTACTGTGTATTTTACCATATCAATATACTAAACTTTATTATTTATAAACTTATTCTCTTTAAAACCGATAGCTTTATATAGTATGAAGTAGTACTATACTTTATGGTAATGGTTACCACTGATTTAACAGAAGAGGCAAATAAGAATTTAAGAATATATATGGCTAATCACAATCTGATTAGAAAGACTGATGCAATTAATAAAGTATTAGAAAACTTGACACAAAAATAAAAATGGAATTAAATAATAAAAAAGATATTTTAAAAGAAATAAGAAGAATACAAATTGATAGGGCTTATCATATTAAACAAAAAGAATATTGCAATAATCAATTAGAAATATTAAATATGGCTATTGATGATTTGGAGACAATTAAATAAAAAATGGCACTTATAGATAAAAAGATAGGTTTAGATGTAGGACTAGAAAATTTTGAAGAAGATGAGTTATTTAAGTATGAAGCAGTAAAAGAAGCAGTAACTAAAATTACAGCTAGAGTTATGTATGCTTTTAGATATGAGAATAATAAAACAATGGAACACATTATGTTATCTAATATAAGAGTTACTTTCGGAAATTTTAATATAGATAAAGAAGCCCGAGAACTATGTAATAAATGGGATAACTCATTTAGAAAAAGTTATGGTTTTGAAGAATTTAACTAAAAAATAAAAAATGAATAGGGAAGATTGTATTAAAGTATATAGTAAATTTAAAGAAAACTGTATAGTTATAGATTTAGATGGAGGAACTCAAGTAATTACTGAGGATAAGTTATTAGAAATATTAACAGAATTAGAAAATAATTAACTAACAAATAAAAAATGGTAACTATTAAAGAAATGATAACCACTGAGTATTGGGGTTTAAATATTATTATTGCTATATTACTTATAGGATTAGTATTATATATAGCTAAAAAATAAACAAAGAAAATGACTAAAACAAAAAAATTTATAATAATATTAGCAATATCTATAATATTAATAGGATTAATAGAATATACACTAAAATAAAAAAAAGTGGATAGATGTTTTCTTTTTTTGGATGGGAGCACACCAATACGCCCATGAACACCTAAGTTTAACAAACAATAAATAATAGTTTTTATTATTTATAAACTTATTCTCTTAATCCTAAAGGGATTACTTCATATTGAGATTCTCTTAAAATTACTTTAAATTTATCTGTTACTGTAATATACTCATTAATAGTAGTAAGTACTTTTTTAGATACAGACCAAATTTTATTAACTCCTTCTACTTTAATATGTAAATCATATTTATCAGATAAAATCTTTTTACCCTCTTTTTCATATTCAACAACTCTTTTTTGTACATCTTCATTTAATACTTCAATATTTTGAGGGATACCTAATGCAAACTTTGCAAATTGTCCAGCTAATTCTTTTTTTAATTCTTCACTTCCTAGTTTTAATTTATCTTCCATTTTGTTTAATAAGGGCTTAATCGCCTAATATAATATAAATTTAAGGGTTTATAAAGGTTTTTTCTTTGAATGGTAGAAAAAAAGTGTTACGGCAGTAACGCATGTAACGGCGGTTTTTAAATTTGGGCAGTAGAGGCCTATCTTACAGTTATTACACAAATTACGGTGGTTTTCCTATCTTTCTATTTTATATATAAATATTATTTATATCAAACTTTATATAAAGTATAGTAAGGAGAGTAATGCAATTTCTTAAAATACATTTTAAAGTATATATACTACCCGAATTTCCAGCCTTACGCTTAGCAAAAAAAAGGCAAAAAAAGTGTCACTACTCAATCGTGTAGTGTAATAAGCGTAAGGGATTATTACGGCTATTACGCTAAAAAGTAAATAGAAAAGTTTATATATGTAAGAAATTATTATTATATTATGACAGAATAAAGAGGATTGGTGGCCGATCCACCAACCTTAATTATTCTAAGCGTTGAAAGTATTTAAACCTTTCTTCTTTACTTCTGTCCATTTAAATAAAATGGATACAGCTTTTGAAACAGAAACAAAAAAGATAGTTAAAGCATGGGTAATAGGAAGAGACACCTCTTATATTATGCCTGAAAATGATATATTCATGGCAAACCCTGACGAAATATTAAACTATGAAGAAACTTTAAAGAAAAATAAAGAGGATTTCATAGAAGCTAGGTATAGGAAAGGACACGAAAGACATTTAAAAACGGGGAAGATATCTACAGTAATCCCTCATTTTTTTATACCTAATAAAGAAAAAAAAGGTATTGAAACTTTACCAGAGAGCCCAGAACATAAAAAAATAAAATCTTTTATGTATGAATTTTTCTTTAATAATCCAAGTATTAAAATAAAATATTCTAAGTATATTCAAAAAGCGAATACAATTGAACAAGAAATAAGCTTAAATGATTTAGATATTGAATGGGAAAAGTTTTCTTTAAGGAAAGAGGATTTTTTTGAAGTAAATATTATAGATACATTTAACACTAGGAGAGTTGATTTATTTTTGCCTTTTAAAAAATATAATTCTTTATTTGGTCATGGTTTAGTAATTGAAGTACAATTATCAAACCAAACGGCTGAAAAGATAAAAGAGAGGACAATTGATAGGGCTTTAAAAGGATATAGTACTTTATGGATTATGAAAAAAGATTTTATAGATTATAAATCCGAAGTTTTAGAAATAAAAGAATTACCTTGTATTAATTCTTATCATGCAGTTTTACATAATAATTCCGACAATATCGCAGATAATATTTATAATAAAATAAAAAAATATAGTAGAGAATTTGACGAGAAGATTAAGGATTTACAAGAATCTATAGTTATACAAGATGGTATGTTGTGCCCTTTATGTAAAATAGGTCAATTAGTAACTAAAAGTGGAATCAAAGGAGATTTTTTAGGATGTTCTAATTATATATATGGAGATAAAACAAGTTGTCACGCATCATATAATATTACAAAAAAAACAGGAGTGTTGGAAAATGAGTAAAAAAGTAGAAGTGAAAATAATTATTCCCTTTATAGATACTCAAAAAAAAGGAGATTTAAGAGAGATGAAAGAATCAGACGCTATTAAATATGAAAAAGAAGGATTAGTTAAAATATTAAACAAAGCTAAGCCAACAAAAACTGTAAAAGTAATAAAAAAAGAACAAAAAGATATTTATGAAGTAATATTTAATAGGCATAGAAAGCTAGCAAATCCTTGCTATATCAATGTATTTTCAGGAGATGACCAAAAGAAACAACCTAAGATTTATTCATATACTTATAATTTACATGAGAAAACAAATGATTTTATAAAAAATGAGTTAGAACACTATAATACAGGTTCTTATGCTTCTTTTATGAATTTTAATTTATTAGAAAAAAATGTAAGAAATGATGCTAATATAAGTAAAATTTTATATGTATTTATAGATTTAGATGATGCAACACAAGAACATAATGAATTAATAAAAAGTTATTTAATTAAAAAAAATATAACTTATGATTACAATGCTCAAACTGGACATGGATATCATTTTTTAGTTCCTGTTGATTTTTCTCCAACAGAAAAAATTAAAGTAAAAGGTTTTTTAAATTATTTAAAGGCTAATGTATGCGATAAAGTGGATATTGCTACCCATACAAACGAAAGATTGATAAGAGCACCTGAAACTATGCATAATAAAGATAAAGAAAGTAAAAAATTAATTACATTACATAGTGTTCAAAGCACTCAAGAAGAGATAGAAAACAATAATTCTTTAATATTACAATTACAGGAAGAACAAAAAAAAGGAACAAAAGATTTAGTTTATCAAAACTCTTTAGTTAAAAAAGATATTTTTTTCAGTGAAGTTTTATCTAATAAACATGAGTGGGTGAGTTATTATAAATTCTTAGATAAAGCAAAAGATAGAAATGATCCATTTATTAAGAATATGGGGTTCTTTTTGTGCCACAACCCTGAATTTGAAAAAGAATGTGAAAATTTTTTAAAAGGTTGGGAAAATTCAAGATTTTCAGCTCTTTTGGGTTGGGTTAAAAAATGTCAAGAGAAAAAATTAGCACCTCAATATTATGAACTTTTAAAATGGTCTAAAATTAATAAAATAGATGCGTTTATTGAAATTCTTTTAAGACAAACTAAAAAGAGTTTTTTAGATGATTATGAAGTTTATTATTTAGAAGATGAAAAAAAAGAAAGTTCTTTTTTATTATATTATCCTGAAAAAGACTATTATGTACAAAAATCCCAACAAGAAATATTTTTAACGATTTATTATGATTGTTGCGATAAAGGAATTAATTTAGAACAAGAGTTAAATTTATCTGATTTTGAGGGTTACGAGAAAGCAACATTTAAAGGTAAAATGACAATGATTTTATCAAATATTCATAGATTACTAGAACAGGAGAAAAGAATTAAAAAGGTTTTTAATATTGGTTATGAACCTACTGAAAAAAAGTTTATTCCTTTTGAAAATAAATTTTTTTTTAATACTTACACTAAAACAGAATTATGGGATTATTATAAAGAAGAAAATAAAAAACACTTTCCTAATATCAAAGAATTATTATTGAATTTATGTAACAAAAACGAAGAATATTATTTATATTTATGTAAATGGTTAGCTTGGCAGATAAAAAACCCTGATATTAAGCTACCCACAGCTATTATTTTACAAGGAAGACAAGGGTCAGGTAAAGGAACATTTAAAGATTTAATTTTAGATTCTATTTTTGGGAGAAATTGCCAAGAAATTAATCAGACACATTTAGAATGTTCTTTTAATGATTATTTATTGGGCAAACAAATTATTGTAGCAAATGAAGTTATGCACAACGAAAACAGACAAACATTACCAAATATATTAAAAAATTTAGTTACAGATAAAACTATTACTATTAGTAGAAAATTTCAAAAATCAATTACAGGTCAAAATTATACCCATTGGATTTTCTGTACTAACTCAGATAATCCTATTAAAATAGATGCCGATGATAGGCGTTATAGTGTTTTTTATTCTGAAAAGTTAAGAAAAGGTTTAGCTACAGAAATAAGAAAAAATTTAGAGTATGAATTAAAAGCTTTTATTTGTTTCTTAAAAGATTTAGAAGTTAATTTTGAAGAAGTAAGCGAACCTATTATGACGGAAGCAAAAGAGGAAATCATTGAAATAAATAAGGACAGCGTCCAAAAGTTCCAAGAGTTTATGCAACAATTTAATGACTTAAATGAGGCTTTTATGTCAATTTATGGACATAATCAAGATTACCATATTAATGATAGTTTTGGAGATGGAGAAAAGTATATTTTAACAGAGAAAATTTATTTACTATATGAGAAATGGTGTGAGAAATATAAGGAAAGAGGAATATATGCAAAACAAAATTTTAGTAAAAAACTAAGCAATAAAAATATAAAATCAAAAGCAAAGTGGAATGATGGAAGAACATTTAAAATGTACTCTTTAAGTGATTTAAATAGATTAATGGAGGCTTAAAAATGAAAACACAACAACCACCAAAAAAACCACAAAAGACACAAAGAACAAAAGACGAGATAGGAAAAGATATAGTTTTTGCATATAAACATTACAAAGGACTTAAACCCGGTTCACCTGCATTTAGAAACATATCAAGAAGGCTTGAGAGTCTAAGTAAGGAAATGGAGGAAGCTAAAAGATGACTTGGACAAATATTATTCATCACGTAGATAAACATAAACTCCCTTGGGCTAAGAGAGCAACTGAACATGTTACTACTGAAATAAAAAAAAAGGATTTATCCTTTTACAATTCTAATAAAAGGTTAAGTATAAAGTAACATCTATATAATTACAAATGAAACAAACACTATTAAAAATCGTAAGATTTACAAACAAAGTAATTAAAGCTACTCAAAATGAGAGAATCCACACAGAAAGATTAGTAAAATCAAATTATATCTATGACTTTAGAGAATTATAATAAAATGGAAGAAGAATCACAAGAATATATGAAATTATCAATAAAAAGATTTGAAGATCCCAATGAATGGGATAAAGCATTACTTGCTTTAGAAAAAAAAGAAATTGAGGAACAATAAAATGCCAGAAACTGAATTTATAGAGTTGAAAGATTGGTTAAAGTTAAATAAAATTGAACTTGACGAAGAAAAAGAAACAATTAAATGCGTGAACATGCCTGACGATTGGCATGAAGATGAAGAGGAAGAATTGGAGGAAGAAGAATGAAAAAACCAACACAAGAACAAGTATTAAGTATAAAAGATGGAGAACCAAATGTAACTAAAACTAAATTATGGAAAAATCAAGTAAATTTAAATATTAAAGAAATTAAAGAGAGAAAGAAAAAAGGTCAAGAGTTTAGGAACTGGCATAAAAATAATAATAATGCAAATATAGTTAGTTTCTATGAATTAGTTAGAAAAGAGAGAAGCATTAAAGATTCCGATTCACGTAAAAGTGCTGAGTTTTGGTTTTAAAAATATTTATAAACTCTTAATTCTATAATATATACATGGATTACGTAAAAGTAAACAAAGTAAAAGATAGGATTAATGAGCTTGATAAACATTTATCTAAAGACTCACAAGAAAAATTAAATAAAATTGTTGATGATGTTATTGTAAAAGCTGTAGATAGATGTGAACAAAATAAAAGAAATACAGTCCTTTCAAGGGACTTTTAATTATTTTCTATAACATTACATTAAAAAACTATTTTCTCTATTAATTTTAATTCTTATACTTATAAAAAAAGACATTATATCTATTTCTCTATTGAAAAATATTAATTATTTGGATAATTTGCCAAATCAGTATTATTTACTAAAAAAAACTGTGCAATTAAATCTGCAACTCCAGCTCTCCCTCCAATTTTTTCAGCTTTGATATATATGTCAGTCATAGGAGGTAAAGGAGAAGGAATATATGATTCATAATCATCTGAATTCTCAAATAAAGTAATTTTTGAACTTATAATGTCTACTCCATTAATTCTCGCCCAAAATTCAAAATCAATTTCAATATTACGTCCTGCACTTGCTAAAATTGAATTTAAAAATAAAGTATGGTTTGCCGGAACAGTATATAGAGCAACTAAATCTTGACCTTCTCCCTCAAAAATTTGACTAATTGTAGTTTCTGGGTGAACTATTGTAATTTCACCGGCATTACTTGACAAAGTTCCGGAAGTAGTAACAATAGCGTTATTTAATCTAATATAAGAATTTAAAGTATTAACAGTACTTAAACCATTTAAAGTTATTTGTTCTTGAATTTGTGTATAATTTTCATCTAATCCTTGAATCAAAATAGTTCTAGCTCCAGTTCCTGCTGCAGTATCATCTGCAGATGAGGAAGAAATAGAAAGAATACCTGCATTGTTAGGTAAAACAAATCCTGTTGGTGAACCAATAATATGTGCAGTAGTTGGGACTGCGTCATCATGTGCTGAAACTAACACACGACTAAAACCCTGTTCTGCTCCTCTTGCAATTTTAAAATCTAATTGGTCGGGGTTTGTTGTAATCTCGTCAGGCATTACTGAGACGCTTTGACATCCGGAAAGGATGATAATCATAGTTAATAATAAAATTAATTGTTTTTTCATAGATATATAAGAATTAGGATATTTAAAAAGTTTGTTAGTTTTTATCATAAAAAACTATAACTAATGATGCTGCAAAGAGAATTGCAAACCACATTACATGGTAAAAGTTCCCTGCGATATCACTTACAAGCAAAACTATACCAATTAATAAAGAAATTCCACTACTTGCACTTAATGCGTTACTAAATTTGAATCTAAATACTTCTTGGTCTGCCATTAATATGATTAATAGAGCTAAGAAAACTATAATCATCATACCTAAACCGAAATATCCTCCAGTGAGTTCATTTGAATTAGTAATCAAATTAGGAATAATTTGTTCTGTTTCGTTTATTAAAGTATTATTTACTTCAAAAGGTGTTATATTATTTAAATTTGACAAGTTCATTTTTAATTATCGGTTACTTTTCCTCCCCCAAAGAATGCTCTATAAGCTGCAAAGCTTAATATTACACCTAATATTAAAGCTATAAATGATTTTATCCAAATTAAAGAAGATTGAGGTAAACCAATTGATAAAAATATTAAATCTGGTACTTTAACAATATTTTTTACAATTCCACTTTTTTGTTGACCCTCTGATTTACCTTCTAGGAATTCCTGAGCAAAAACATCTTCACTATCAAAAGTTGCATTTTGTGTTAAATTTGAACTTGCTTCATCAAAATCTGATGCTAAATTTAAATTGCCATCAATATTTGATGAATAGTTAGCAATAAGTTGTTTACTTTCCAAACTTAATTGATTATTATTTATACTTTCTTCACCAATTACTTGCATTGATACAAAGACTACCATAAATAACATTAATACTACGAAAATACTTCCAAAGGACTTCATTTCTTATAAGCCCCCCATATAATTAAACCTGAAATGAATGTAACCACCACTGCAACACTTACTGAGATTACATTTCCTGCAATAATTGTAGCTATCCATTCTAATATAACACCTAGAATTAAACCTATATAAAGATTACCAAATAATAGACCAACAGCTATACCTATAAATAAAAATATAATAGGAATTAATATATCTAAATTGTAATCATTTAATGCTTTAGATAAACTTCCTGTACCTTCATATGTGAAACTATCAATTAAATAAGTGTTAAATGAATCTTGAACGCTCCCTTCAACTTTTACTGTCTCAGGATTATTTATAGCGACATTACTAAATAAAACTCCAGAGTTTGAAGTTGTACAATTCTGAGAAATTAATTGTTGCGAGTATCCGGGGTTTGAATAAACACTTATACATGCTCTAGCATTCGTATTATCTTTTGTAGACCATTGTAACCTAATTAAAGAAGAGTTTGTTAAGTTATCTACTGTTTCTGTCATATTAGATAAAATGTTGTCAGAATTGGCTGTGGCGCTTAAAGTAATATCTTGTAGAGTAACTGGGATTGTTTGCCCAGTCTCATCAATAATAATACTTGTAGTTTCTGCTGTGGTGTCATCTTTAGTAGCTTGGAATTTATATAATTTATTATTTAATTCAATATTTAAATTACATTTTCCATTACTCAGAGTTTGACATTGTCCAACTGTTACAAATGAAGATAAAGAAGGTTTCCATTCAAGAAGGTTTACAATAGCTCCTTCAATAAAGAAACTTAATGTGTCTTTTACTTCAATTGTAATAAAACCTAAAGATAAATCTGTTGAATTTAATAAATAAATATCTAAACTTACATTTTCTTGGTTTGTGTACTCAAAATAAACACTTTCTGTTTCATATCCGTTACTTGTGGCAATTATTTGGTAATCTCCTGCAATCCCATCAATGGCGTTTAACTCTGCAGTACCTGTAGATGTATTAACAGTATCTCCCACATTACCAATTAGTTGTAAGTCTACATTTTGAGTTATTAAGGATTCAGTAATTCTATCATATATATTAACATTTATTTGTGCTGGAGTTACATTAAAAGTAAAATTAGTATTTGTAGTATTTGTTAAGGTAAAATTAAAATCTTGTAAGATATATCCAAATTTATTAAATGTTAAAGCATTATTGCCCAAATTTAAACCATCATTATAAATATTATATGTAACAAAATCTGAAACATCATTTCTACCACCAAAGGAATAATTTTCAACATTTGTTGAATTAAATTGAAAATTAAAAGAAACAGGAGGATTAACTAATAATGAACCTGATTCATTAATATTATTTGTTGAATTGGATGCAAATATTGTATAATCTTGATTACCATTATATGTAAAAGTATAAAAAGAATTAGCAGAGTATGTATTATACTTATAAACTCTATCGTTTTGGTTACCATTCATATAAATAGAATCATTAAAAAAAACTAAACCTCTAGGGTCAGTATCTTGTAAACTTACATCTAAACTTACATTAATATAGTCTAATGAATCATTTAAAATAAAAATCGTATCACTATTAGTACCTGCTATATAAAAATAAGTTCCGTCGTTACCTATACTTGTAATCTCACTTTCCAAACTTGTAAAATCATATGAAGTTCCTGTATAAGTCCCAGAAGAATTATAAGTATATATATCCCCTGTATTATCTGATAAATAAAAAGTATTATCTTTATAATATAAACCTCTAGGTTCTCCAGTTTGACTTGAAACACCGAAATTATTTCCAGTATAAGTACCAGAAGGAGTAAACTCATAAACTCTATCATTAGCCCTACCAACTACAAATAAATTTGTGTTATCTGAAGTAATAGCATAAGGACTTCCCTCTTGAGAACCTACGAAGAAATTAAAACCAGTATAACTACCGTCAGTATTATACCTATATACTCTATCTGTCCCTAAACTAAGAACATAAAAAAAATCGTTTAAGTAGGTAATACTAAAAGGAACACTTGCAGTTGCTGAAGAAAAAAACTCATTTTGATATTCAAAGTTTAGAGTAAATGGTAAATCTAGTGTTGTATTTTCTCTTGAAAATGTAATATTACAGTTATCAAAATCATTACAACTTGCAAAAGAATTTATATCAAACTCATATTGGTTTATTTCAGTAGGTATTGTATTATTAATACTTAAAGCACTAACTACACTTAAAGACATAAATGTCATTAAAATTAAAATTATTATTTTTTTCATTGTTCTACCTCTCCTGTTCTTGAAATAAACCTTCTATCAATAAAGTTTACTCCTAAAAGAACTATCCACCATACAAAATTTATAATTCCTATATTTGCCATATAAAAGTTAAATATTGGTAAACTGAAACTTAAATCATCAAATATATTATAAAATATCTCTACTAAGAACCATTGGCTAAATGTAGCTACATATGATGTAATTAGTAGTAGTAACATTGAACCAATAAATATATATCCAAAGAATGAAAATATACCTTCCTTATTTGCTTCAAAACTAGATTTAATAGTAGTTCCTATAAACATAATCCATACAAATAAAAAGAATAAATCATAAGGAATATTCCAGTTTGTCCAATCGCTTTGTATTTCTCTTATTTTATCTTGTGGTGTTGTAAGTCCTGTTGATTCATCAAGTATATTTACTCCTATGTCTGCAGTATCTTTAATTAAATAGTCTTCACCTAATTGTTGAACAAATACAACACTAAACATAAATATTAATGCAATGAAAGTAAATGAGACTAATGCTTGTAAATTAAAATCAATTGCTTTTTTATTCATTTTGAACCCTCCAGAATAAATTTAGCTAATCTCTTTGGGCTTTTTGTAGCTAAAACAAAAGTAATTGTTTTTGCTTTACGTCCAAACTTAATATTTTGTTTTAATTGTTCTGATCTCTGGAACTTCTCAACTTCCTTAATTAAAGATAAAGAAATACTTTTTTGTCTTTGGTTTATTGTACCTACTTTATTTTTTTTCATTCTTCACCTTTCCTCTTATTTTCTCTCTCCATAATTCCAATATTATATTCAATACCTACCATATCCAATACTTTTTGCCAACCAAATAATAATAATGCAAATGCAGCAATTATAAATATAACCCCATACATTTGTAAAAGTAGAGTCCATAAAGAAATAGCTTTATAGTCTCTAAATAACATTATTGTAAATAAAGGTAAAAAAAAAGTAGTGATATAAATGTAGATTTTTGAAAATAAAAAGAAAATACTCTCTGCAAAAGTTTGCACATTCATTCTTTTTGTAATATAATATAATAGGAACCCATAAGCAATAACACAACCAAATATAATTAGTTTAATGTTAAAATCTTGCTGGGCATCTACGACATTAAATACTAACTGTTCAAAATCACTTGATACCATTAATAAAACTTATGTTATTAATATTTATATAAGTTATGTTATTTTTAGAATTACATTCATTAAGATATTGATTGGCTTTATCTTTGTTTAAAAATGTTTTAATAGTTCCATTTTCGCAATCAACACTATAATTTATAATTAACCCAGGTATAAATAAAATAATAATAATTGATAAAATAATAGAAAAAATAAAAATTAATTTTAATGGTTTATTTAGTAAGTTTTTCCAGTTCATATTTCATTGAATTTAAAGTAAATCCTCCAATAATACCATAAAATAACATTAAATAAGGTAATATTGCTGGGAAAAATATACCTAAAAGAGACGAGAGGAAACCTCCAATATATAAACCTAAACTAAAAAATCTGTGTTGTTCTGTCATCATTGTGGCAACACTCCTTCAATTATAGTTTGTGGTTTATTCAAATCATCTTCAACACTTACAGTTATATCTTTAACATTTTGTGCAGTTTCTGCGATTTGTTGGTTAAATTGTCCTGCGCTTTCAAGACACGCTCTTGTAGCTGCAGCTATTTCTGATTCATCATAACTATTAAATGCAGTATCATAACCTTGTTGGGATTTAAACATAAAGTAACCTCCTCCTGCAGCCATAATTAAAGCTACAATAATTAAAATGATACTTGCACCATCTAACATCTTTTTAGTATTATATTTATTTTGTTTATTTCTAAGTGAAAGTGATGCAGACTTTTTCCTATTATCTGAGGGAGTAAATATAGTTTTTGTTTCTACGTCCCATTTTAGGGGGTGGAATGTTGAACCTTCCCTTAAAAATATAAATGTAGGTCTCCCATTAGTTGCAAATGATAAATAAGATGCATCTGGATTAAATTTAAAACTTCTTTTTTTAGCTTTTAACTTTAACAATTCAAATTCAATATCTTTATCATTTACATCTTCAGAGTCCCTATCCCTTTCATTTTCAATTATTTTTTGATTCTTTAAAATCAATTTATCAATTTCAGGTTCAGTATAATTTTTAAAATCATTTATTTGTTGTGGGAAAATTTCTAAAAATTTCTCTTTATCATTTTTTAAATAAATTACGTGGTCTTCGTCATCCCTAAACCTTGACGCATCTAATTGTTTAATTTCTCTAACTGTACCTCCTAATTTTTCTACAATTAAAACTCTATACTCAGCTTTACTAACTTCGCTTTTTTCTTCTTTTTTTGTTTCTTTTTTCTTAAATAATGCCATTTTTTAATTTAATTTATCTAATTCCTCCCAAAATTTATTAACTTCACCCTTAAGTTTTTTAAATTTTTTACGTTGAATAAAATTATAATTATTCATTTCACGCTCTGATACTTGATTTAAACTTCTTTTATATTGATCAAAATGCCAAAGTAGAAGAACAAATTGTTCTTCATTTAAATGTTCTTTTTTTATTTCACCCATTTTTCTTAAATAATATACATACTAATAATAAAACTGCTACTAAGTTTAAGAAAATAGAAGTTGTCAATATTTCTAATTCACCACTTAAAACAACAAATATTGCTAAAAACCATGAAAATATAATACTTAATATTAAAATTATATTAAAAGAAATCATTTTTTACCTCCTAACTTTAATACATTGTTATTTCCATAACCTATGTTTAAAATACCGTCTTCTTTTTCTTTTTGTTCAACTTCATAAGACACTGCTGCTGCAATTTGTCTTAAAGTTCTTGATGAGAAACCTTGTATTACGTGACCCATAAACAATTCTAAGGCGTGGTCATAAATATTAATGATACTTTCAACGTCTTCATCTGCAATTGATGGCTCTTCATAAACTGAGAATATAAAATCGTAGTTTTTTTCTAAAAGTAAAAACTTCGCTTCTTCGTCTCTAGTATATGAAACCATGTTTTGCTGGTTAATTACTGACCTTAAACGATTAATCATAGAATTAATAAATTCATCACGTGCCTTTGGTTGGGTACAATAAATCCATTTTCCATCCCTTTTTTGATATCCTTTCATAGTTTTTTCAATTTCTTGAAGTAACTGCTCAGTATTAAAAAAATTATCAATTGTAGGTTTATCAAGTATAGATTCAGCCCCACTACTATGTGATTCATAGTTTAGATTTTCATCTTCTTGTATTTCATCACCAATAGGTTCTTGTGTATCTTCAGGTACATCTTCAAAGTCTTCATACTCTGGCTTTTTATTACGAACCATGTATATATTATAGAGATAGGGGTTTATAAGTGTTTTGAACCTTTCTTTAAATTGTCTTCTGCCCAAAGAGGTTGTAAGTTTTTATAATTACATAATACTTTTAATTGTTTTTCAGTTTCAGCACTAGCTAAAGGTATAATATGGTCAATATGCCAAAGTTCTTTATTCTCCCAACTCATACCACCAATAAATTGTGATTCAATATGTTGCTTTAATGTTTCCCACTCACAACCAATTAAATCTTTAGTTGTTTGATTCTTAGTTTTTCCTTGCCATTTAAAAAAAGCTGAGGTTCTATTTCTACAACGTTCTTTTAAATTAAATAAGATATCATTATTATATTTATTCTTTTTGTATTTTGCGATATTATCTTTCCAATTAGAATAATTATTTTTTCTATTTTCTTTACTTTTACAAGATTGTGAACAAAAATTATTATCTTCTCTTAATTTAATATCAATTTGATTGTTGCAAGAAGTACAGTACCTTACTTTTTTATTATCTAAACGTTGTTTTTTCCATTTTTCAAGTATTTTATCTTTATTTTTAAAGTGGTATTGTTTTTGATACTCTTTTTTTTTATCAGGATTTTTATAATAGTTTTCTTTAGCTTTAGATAATCTATGATTCTTTTGTTTTTGATAATTTATTGCATCAATTTCTTTTTTACAAGAACTACAAATATAATCTTTTTTATTCAATCTTGAATTTGTAATATTATTGTCTAATATTAAAATAGTTTTACATTTTCTACAAATCATAGTAATGTTAAGAAGTAAGTATTTATAAGTTTATCGTAAGAAAATAAGTATGTTGTTTTTGTTTGAAAAGGTGTTAAAATTAATTAACTCCTCCTGATGAACCGGAACCTGGTAATTTTCCTCTAAAGAAGATAGCAAGTAACACGGCAACAATAACTAAAGCAGCAATTGTTGTATATGGGTTTAAAATCACAGCTACAAGAGATTCAAAACTTGTTAAAGTTGTTTGAACAGTTGTATTTGTTGAAGTTGGAACGTCTACGTTCCCTGAAAGAACAACGTTTGCCATTACACCCATTACAATTAATGCTAAAATAGCTAATGCATAAGCTCCTAGAGCTGTTCCTAAAATAACCACCACGATTTTTGCTCCTGCTGGTAATCCTTTGAAAGTATCTGACATTGACATTTTTATATTAATTAATGTGGAATTAACCACATGTGTAAAATATATATTGTATTTTCGGTTTATATAGTTTTTGTTGATAAATTCATAATAAACATAAATAACATTTATAAACCCTTAAAACTATAATATATCAATGGCTCAGTATAAAGAGAATACAAATTTAAGGTATATGGATTGGAATCCATATTTACATAGTGTGAATGATGATTTAAACGTAATTAATAGTTTAATTCCTGAGTGTTACCAGTTAGGGAAAGGTAACGTAAAGCGTTTAGCTATCAATTTACAAGGTTTATACTACTCCCGACATCCTTTTATTAATGAACCTAAAGTAATTGAGTTAATTAATCAAGTTATTTCTAAATTCCATGACAATAATTTTATGAAAGATTATAAAGAAAAAACACCAAGAGCTATGGAATATGAATTAAAATGTTTAAATATTTTATTAGATAAATGTTATTCTAAAATTGTGGCTAAGTTATCTCAAAATAAATTAATCCCAGAGGTTGAAATCACAAAAGAAGAAGAAATTGATGAATTATATAAAGGTATGGCAATATGATAGACGTAGAAAATTACTATAATGACTTTACACCTAAATTTAATGATGAAAGGTTTGAAGAACTTTTAAGAGAATATCCTAAGAAGTTAAATACTCCTCAAGGTGACATCAATGTTGACCCGAGATTGTTTAAATCTATTTTAGGTGGATGTAGATTACTTAATAGGGAGTTTGATAGGAATAACTTATATTATGGGGGTGAAGGGACAGGAAAAAGTCACACTGCATTTCAACACGCATATATATGGTGGTGGGTTTTAAATGAGTTAGGTATGATTAACTACCCATTTACTATGGAAAATATTGTTTATGGAAGAGTAAACACATTAATGAAAGCTTTTGATTTGTATAAAGACATTCCTTTTGTGATATATGTATTAGATGAGAGTGAGGAACTTAATAGGAAGAACTGGAACAAACCAGATGTAAAAGAATTTATGTCTAAATTAAGGAGAGAACGTAAGAACTTACGTATAGTGAATTTAATTTTACCTGCTCTTGAAGAGATTCTCCCAAGTATTGCTTTAAGTCGTATTAATTGGATTATGGAACTTAAATTAAGTTTTGATAGGAAACTAAACCCAATTAGAGGCTATTATAATTTGTTTAATATACCTAATGGATATAAATACTTCTCACCTATGCAAGGAAGAAATTTAACTCAAAAAGAAATCAAATCATATCTTAATGCAAGATTTTATGACAATGATAAGAAGTTTGAGACATTACCTAAGAAATTACTATCTTTTACAGGTTATACAAACAAAACCTTTGTATTTGATAAAGATGAATATAAACAATGGGCATTAAAAGTAAATAAGGAGAGAGATGACGAAGACAACGATGATGATAAAGGAATTATTAAACTAGATGCTCTAACCCTTAAGATGCTTATAGAACATAAAGAGGGGGCGACTGTGACTCAATTGAGTCGTAAATATAATGTACCTAGGTCTACTATAACCAGCAGATTTGATAAAATTACGACGACAGTTCTAACAATTAAATAATCGCAAACACTAACAAAAATGGGAATAAAAATAAATTTAGGTAGTAATAAGACTAATAATAGTAAGAATACTCAGGGTAATATGTTATTTAGAATAATAAAATGGATATTTAGTTTGTTGTTTAAAGTATTTGAGAAATTAATTATATATATTATACTATTTTGTATAATATTATTTGGGTTATATTATTTTAACCCTCAACTATTCTTCATCATCTTCGGGTGAGACTTCATCTTCATAATTATCTTGATCACTCTCATAAGTTCCCTCTTCAATATATCTTAAATAGAAATCTATATACTCCCTGAATGATAATGTGATTGGTTTCCCTGCTTTACCTTCCATGTGTTCATGTAGTCCTATGTAATTGTTAAACAATTCTTTTGTCAATGCTTTAAATTCTTCTGTTGCCATTGTAATATTGTATGTCAATAAAAGTTTATAAACTTTGATAGTATATATTTTATTAACTATGGTAAACAATACACGGACTAAGTTCTTAACACGTCAGCAAAGACTTAATATTAAGAGAGGAACTACAGTAACTGAAGACCCTTTCCAAACAAAGACAAAGAGATTGGATGCAAGGCAAAGAGAAAGCCTTAGACAAAACAGAATCAAAGTAGATGAAGCTGCAAAAGATAATGATAATAAATTTAATAATAATAACTTTGGAGGTTCTCTATCTAATTTCAAGAAACAATATAATACTATTGACCCAGTAATTAGAAGAAGAATGAAAGTAAACCCTACTTTTGTTGAGAGGGAAATTAAAAAAAGAATTAATGAAGTTGAAGATAGAATTGAAACAGTTAGAAAACAAATAAAAAATAGAAAAGGGTCTGAAAAAAGAGAATTTAAAGCAGAATTACAAGGTTTAGAAGAGCGTAGAAATGAATTAAAAAAAGGGAATTTGTTATCAGTCCAAGAAATTAGAAGTTTTGCAAGAGATTTAAGAAAACAAACAGAAAAACAACAAAAGCTAAGTGCTTTTAATCAAAAAGCAACTAAAGTCATAGTACCAGAAATTGTAAATGAAGCAAGATTTTTAGAGGGACAAGCTGATAAATATACAAGATTAAAAGGTATAGAAAGAATTAATTATATGAATGATATAAAAAAACAATATGGAAATGATGTTTTTAATTCTATAAACCAAGTAGCAAACTTAAAGCAAGATTCTAAAACATTTAATATTAATGATTTAAACAAAATAGCTTCAGAATTAGAGCAAAGAAATAAAAATAAAAAAAGTTCAAGAGTTACAGTGGGAGATATAGCCACATTTAAATTAACTGTAAATACTTTATTAGATGAACAAAGAAAAAACGCAACAATAAAAGGAGATTTTAAACCATTGCCTTTAACTGAACCTTTAAGTAAATACAATACAGAATTAAAAAGATTACAAGTATTTAACAAAAATGTTATAGATAATATTCAAAAACCTTTAGTATTAAAACAATTTAAACCTGAAACTATAGAAAATGCAAGAAATAAAGCATTAACAGGTCAAACAATGACAAATGCAGAAAAGAGTTTATATCTGGCAGATATAGGAAAAAGAAAAGAAGATTTAACTAGGCAACAAATAAATGCAACTAAAAAAATTTTAGCTTCTCCTTTTAATTATGGTAAATCTTTAATAATAAGACAACAAGCAGGAGAACAAAACCCTTTATTTAATGATTTAAAGAACTTTTCTAAAGGTGTAGGTCAAGGATTAAAAGAAATATTTGTTGACCCAGTAGTTGGTTCTTTTAATTATGGTCGTAACTTAGTGAAGAGGGCAGAGAAAGGAAACACTGCAGCTATTAAGATATTAAATAAAGATATTAAGAAGTTAACAAAGACTATTAAAAATGTTTCAACTTTTGTTATAAATAATCCAATAGCTACAGGAATGATTGTTGGTGCTGCAGTAGGACAAGGATTTAAAGCAACTAAAGCAGCATATAAAAAAGATCCTGCATTTACTTTGGGTTTGGCTGTTGCTTATTTATTTCCAGGTACAGTATTAAAAGGAGCTGCCAAAACTCCTGCACAATTAAGTAGGTTAAGCCCTAAGTTTAGAACATTAAAAGCAGGACAAATTACTTTAGGAGGCAATACTAAACTTACTAAAATTTGGAATAGTTCAGCAGATTTCTTAAAAGGAAAGTTAGGAATTAAATTCCCAAAGTTTAAAAAAAACCCAGAAATTATTTTAAAAAAACAAACTGTTTCAAGTGGTGCAAAGTCATTAAAAGCACAAGCAGCTTTAGCAGGTCAAGAGGTAACTGCCGTTAATACTGCAGCTAATCAAATCACAGGATGGTTAAAAAGAAAAGTTATTATAAGAAAACCAATACCTGGTGAGGAAGCCTTCCCTAAAGCTATAAAACAGATTTTGTCTAAATTTGATAATGGTACAAAATTAAGTAAAAAACAATTTGCTAAAGTTAATAAATGGTTACAAAAAAATGTAGCTCCAAATATTACTTTATTGGAAAGGTCACTGTATGCAGACCCTGCAAGTGGTTTTAGAACTAGTAGGTTAGGTATTCAAAAAGCACCAACAGCTACTTTAAAAGATTTTTTTACAGGTAATTTTAAATTAGTTGACACTCAAAGACCTCAAGTTTTAATATTTCAAAACGCAAAAGTAGCCAAATTCCCAAAAAAACTTAAGAAAATAGAAACAAAATTAAAAACAGGTAAAAAGTTAACAGTTAGTGAAACAAACGATTTAATTGCATGGCAGGTAGAGAGTGGAAAAGGTAAATTTAAGCCAGTGGGTTCTACTATTTATCAAGGGGGAAGAGAATTAGAAGTTACATTGCCACCAGGGGACTTTGTAAAAAGAATTAAAAAAGTAGGTACTACAATTATAGAGGGTAAAAAAGTAGATTTTGTGACAGCTGAAGCTTTTACACCTCCTAAAACATTAGCTGCAAAGATTAAAAAAGCAAAAGCAGGTAAACTTACAAAAGCACAAGTTGAAGCTTTAGAAAAAGAATTAAGTAAGAAACTTGGAACAAAAACAAGAGTAGAAACGCCTAATCTTTCTAAATTTGACAGAAGAGCATTAAGACAAAATGTTCCTGTACTTAGACTAAGAGCAAATAGACTAAGAGTTTCTGCAGTTAGGAGAGCTCCAAGAGCAACTCCTACAAAAAGAACACCTAGAAAGACTCCTGCTAAGAGAACACCTAGAGCAACTTCTACAAAAAGAACACCTAGAAAGACTCCTACTAAGAGAACACCTAGAGCAACTCCTACAAAAAGAACACCTAGGACGGCAAGAAAGACTCCTGCTAAAAGAACACCTAGAGTTGTAAGAACTATTCCTGTTAAAAAAACACCAGCTAAACCTCGTATAAAAACTATTAAATTGCCTTTAGCTAGTTATAATAGTCTTGTAAAAGAGAAAAAAAGAATATCACATAACCTCTTTTACAAGGAAGCAGGAAAAGATAAAGTCCTTAGAGTGTTATTACCTAAGAATAAAGCTATTAAAAGAGCAGAGACTCTATTAAAGACAAAGAAATTAAGAAGAGTTGAAATCGTAGCTGTAGGTTCAACAGGTCAAAGAGATATTAAGAAACCAGTTCTTGATAGAAAGCTAAAGCTTGAAAACAAAAAAATCGTCTCAGTATTAAAGAGACGTTAAATTTATTCTTTCATTTTGTTTTATTTTGTAAAGTAGCAAAATAGCAAACTATATTTTTTATACTTCTTTTTACTCTTCTCAATGGTAATTTACTTTACATTATAAATGTTCAGGTAAATTTAACAAAAACTTTATAAATGACAAGATATATATTATATTAACAATGGAACAACTAATAGATTTTAATAAAGTAGAATTATCCACAACAGGAGACATTGTTAAAAAGAAAAAACACTCAATCAAACACTCAAAAGATAATGCCTTAGAAGAAAATGAAAAAATAGAACTTCTAAGGTCTATTAATAACTTAGATGTTAAGCCAGAGACTAAATATAAGTATGAGGTTTTAGTTCATTTAATGATGAATGCAGGTTTAAGAGTTTCGGAGGCTCTACAAGTTAGACTAGAATGGTTTAAGCAATCTGAGGATGGCATATTATTAAATATACCTGATAAAGCTAGAGATTTAGCTAATTTAAAGAGAGATTGGAAGCCAAAGACATTAGCAGGTAAAAGAGAAGTATTCTTTTTAGATAATGGAATAGGTGAAAAGGTTAAGAGTTTTTTTATCTCAAATCAAGGTTTAGGATTCTCTAGACAAAGAGCATATCAAATTATGAAGCTCTTAGGAGGTAAAATTAATAAGCCACACTTACACCCACACGCTTTAAGGTCAACTTATGCTAACATGCTAGTTTATCAAGGCGTTACTGAATCCACTCTATGCTATTATATGGGTTGGAACAATCTACATACAGCTGTTAATTACGTTAAAACATCTAATGTTGCAGCAAGAAGAGATTTATTAAAAAAATTTAGAGACAATTAAAATGACAGCAGTAAATTTTTTAGAAGAAGAAGAGTTTAATTATATAATAAATTTAATATTAAAAGACATTAGTGAGGAAAGATTTAAAATAAAAAAAGAAAATAAAGCTAGACTTGTTGATGAAATACTTAATGATAAATTAGAAATTTTATATAAATTTCAGTATAAATTAAAAAGATTCAGACAAAGGAAAGTATATGGTAGTTATACAAAAAAATAAAGATAGAAAATGGAAAAAGGAAAGCAAAGAATAAAAGGAATTAAAAATAAAAGGTATAGAGAAATTATTTATATTTGTAATAAAAATAAATTAGAATTTTTCACATCAACAGATATCAAAAAACATTATAAT
>Ga0209986_10001522_pt1 | contig 22114 bp, 16 predicted proteins | sample BlataG_FD_183168 | JGI IMG/M metagenome (GOLD analysis project Ga0209986, IMG submission 183168) | Deep subsurface microbial communities from Black Sea to uncover new lineages of life (NeLLi) - Black_00105 metaG (SPAdes) (version 2) | ecosystem: Environmental > Aquatic > Marine > Oceanic >... | reverse complement strand
AATTTTTTTCTTAAGGAATTTGAATTATTTTTTCTTTTATATATAATATATTATGCCTTTTGCCTTTTTAACATAAACATTTCACTTGATTCTTACTTAGAATTAAATCTTGCATGATTCTAATCAAATAACATTAAGATTTCATAAGAATATAAACGAAATTTGTATTTAAAATCAAGGTTTTCTTTTAAAGATTAAGATATTCAAAAAATATTTTGAAAAATATAATAACAATTAAATTATTTCATAGAATTGTTTGAATTCTAATTTGCTTTTGAGAATTTGTTTCGATAGTAGAGATTAAAGTATCGATTTCTTGCCTTGTTTTATATTCAATTATTTTTTCTTCTCTTGGTAGCCATGCACTAAAACCTGTCATATGCTTATAGGTCTCGAATAGACCTCGTTGAATACCTGAGTTTTCTATTGTAACACCATTAAGAATATCTTTGAGGTTATTTTTTATTCTTAATTTATAAATAAATGTACTTGAAGAAGTATCTTTATCAGTATCAATAGAAATTATATTTATACCTTTTTTTATTGCAGGAGGGGCTTCAAATAATTCTAAACCCTCTTCTCTTTCTCTAAATAAACCAGTTTCGATTATATTTTGTTGTTTTTGAGGTTTAATAATAATTGGGATTTCAAAAGAGATTGTATCTCCCCCGACTTCTCTTTTCCTATTTCCTATTATCTCCAGAAACCATTTAGAATAATCCCCAAATTTAACTCCCCACTGATCCTTTTCTTGAGGTTCCCAAAGATATTCATGACTTGGTTCAGCGTGATTTGGAATTTTTATCAATAGAAAACCGTGATCTGTTTTGGATGTTTTTGCTCCACCAGCAATCACTGGTGGTAATTCCTCAGTACTCCCACATTGTTCACCAAAAGGTTCACAAATACATATTAAATTAGCCTTTTGTTTTAATCTTATTTGAAATAATGCTAAATTGCTTGTTTTATAATCAATCTTTATAGCCTCACCTGGTTTAAAAATATCTTTAGAAATTTCAAGATCTATCCCGGACATAATTAATTTAATTGGAGTGGGAATTCTGTTATGATATATACTCTCTTTTGGAAAAATTTTAATGTGATTTTCTTTAAAAATTTCTATTTCTTTTTGAGAATTAAGAGGACTTTTAATTCTTAAAGTCATTTTAACTAAGTAGTGAATATTTCTTGCTGGAATTGTTGGAACTACGTTGGGATTAATAAGTTGTGATCTTTTTCTTATATATTCCCCAGCCTCAAAAGTACCTTGATTGAATATTTCAGATTTGGTTATAATTAAGTCTCTTTTACATGGGTTTTTAGAAATTAATTTTAAACCTCCCCACAAGATCTCAGTTGTTTCTTCAAATGTAGTTTTAGTAATTACATTAAGATAATCTCCCAAAATGATACTATCATCATTATCAAGACTTAATTTCATTTTTATCGTTGAGTGTTTTAAAAATATTATTCAGAATGAATAGAAACAATTATGTCAGAAAATAATTTCATATCTTTTAACAATACACGAATCTTCTCAGAAGATTCAGGATCCAATTCCCCTTCCGATTTCATTATTAAAACAGCTAATATGTATTTAAAAATATACAGTTGAAGTTCTTTACCTTCTTCTGAATTTCCTTTAAACTCTGCAGAATCAGATAAAAAAACATTCTCTCTAATTACATTACAAGAACTGATAAAATCTCTTAAGTCTGCCCTTAATGATAGTCCGCTTGAAACTCCTTGAACATTATGAACTAATACATTTCCTGATATATCGGAAATAATAATTCTCGCATTTATCTCCTGTAAGTGCTTTTCCGCTTTTTCTATATGACCCTTTAATTCTGAATAAGATCCCATTAATATATCTCTGAAGATCTTTGTTAGATTTTGTCCATCATAGATACTTGTTAGAAAAGTTTTTGGCTCATAATCTTTAAATATTTCAGTAAAAATTTCTCGAGCTTTTATTATATTCGTATCCAAGAGTTCCTTTTGATAGTCTTCAGTATCATATTTGTGATAAAATAAACAAATTTTCGGTTTATGGTAATGTTCTTTATAAAGTTTTATAACATCTTCAAAATATTTCTTTGATTTATCAAATGAATTTGGATCATGCAAATCAACGACAGGGATTAAGACATCTGTTCCCATAAAGATTTTCGGCTTATCAAGATATTCTTTGATGTATTGGTCTTGGCCTCCAAAATCAAAAATTGATATTTCTAATCCTAAAAAAGGATGCCTTCTTGTTTCATAGAGTATCGTTGGAGATAATCTCTTTGTCTCTTCCGGTGTTTTTTCTGCAAATATTACTGAATATAAGGAAGTTTTGCCACAACCAGAAAGGCCTATTAAACTAATTTTCATTTTTTTATATCTCGTTTATTCTTATTTAAATTTTTAATTTGATTTTATAAAAATTTTGTTGAAAAATTGTTTTATCTATTATTTTGATTTTTTTTCTTTTGGTTTCAGCGAGTATTTCTTAAAAAAGAGTTTTTTATGTGAATCAGAAATATCTATAATTATTTCTCCAAGAATATGTTTTCCATCTTTAATTTCTAATGGATAACTAATCTGAATAGATTCAAAAGGAAAAATTTCTTGTATTGTTGTACTCCAAGGTCGTTTTTCGAATAGTTCTTCCACAACAGCAACCCTAATTTGTAAATTTTCAAGAAGATATCCAATAACATTTTCGATTGTAATTCTAGTAGCCGTTTGACTTTCATTCAGTTTTTGAGTAACCCTTAATATTTTTCTTGTTCCAAACGGCGTTGCGACCTCAGCTTGCTCTTTCAATTCTGGTCTTGGTTTAAATGGTTCTTCTCTATCTATATCTTTAACTATAAAAACCTTCCTTTTAAGAACCGTATATTGAGATACTTTCTTTAATCTTGCTAGGAACAAGACAGAATTTAAATTTTCCACTGAAAATGGTTCAGAACATAAATATCCCTTTTTTATAGTATCCTCAATAATTTCTACTCCTAGACCTGATCGTGCTAAAACTGTGTTTTTCTTCGGTCCACTTCCAACAGAACCCACCGAGATATCAGCATTTTCAGCAGCTAAATCTGTGCAAAAATTGCAACTTGATGATTTAAATTTATCTAATTCCTTTATTTTATAGGATTTTACTTCTGTATCTCCTTTATAAAGATAAAATCTTCCTTTATTGATATCCATTTTTGTTATTTCCGCTAAATTAATTCCCTCCTTCTCAAAAAATGGTAATAATGCTTCATGTGAAAATGAATCCATACAAAATAATCCAATTTTAAAAACATGTGCTCTCATAAAATATTTTAACATTCCAAGTGGACTACTTTCCATTTTAAACACAGCATCTATATTGCAAGGAGTTCCTACAAATGCGATAGAGCCCATGTCATTTCTAATCCCGTCCATTAAAGAATCAACTGTTTGTGAATGGCTATAAATAGAACCAGCAGCTTTGATAGCTTCTTCTTTAGTAGTAATAAGTTGAGGCAACGGAACCCATGGTTTATTTGGATTTTTTTTAGTAACTACTGCTCCGTCAATCAAATTTTCATCAAATAAATAACACAATAAGCTCGTAACGGTTCCTCCGTCCTGACCACCAATAACTTCAGAAATTCCACTTTTTGTAACATAACCTGTTTTAAAATGACCAACAAGTTGTTCGGGATTAGTAATAGTCCTCGGACATTGATTATAACAAATTCCACACCCAGAACATTGACCGACTAATCGTGGTTCTTCTAAAATTGGATCCCATTCAAGAACACTGCAAATCGCTGCACAAGTGCCACAATGAGTACAAACACCTGTTCTTATAACTTCCTTTACTAATTTTCCAAATGAATCTTTTTTCCCTTCTAATTTCTTTCTTATATATTCAAAAGAATTTTCATATTTAGATTCAGATTTTACTTTATTTATTTCTTCACTCACTCTATAAAACCTATATTTACACAGAGATTTGGTTATAATTACATTATAAAAAACTTAATCCTTAAAAAAAATTATTAAAATTAAATAGTAATTTAATTTTTAAAGAAAGACATCAAGTAAAAACAGATAAGCTATTGATTATTTTGTTTATCTTACTTCAATTTTTTTATCATTTTAGTAGTTAAGAGCCGAACTTTTCAATGATAATTTCCTACACATCATAAAAGATGCTTAAGAATTTTTACATCACCAATTTCTCCCAAATGTTTAACCGCATCTCTTTTAATATTTGCTCTATTATTTGAATTGAAATAATTAATTAATAGTTCTATTGTCTGTATTTTGCAAATCTTGTTCTTGTTGTTAAATTTCTTAAGGAGGATAATACATTTTTTTAAATATATTTTTGGATTTGAAAATCTTTTTTTGATCTTTTATTAGTTTTCGAAATTATTATTAACAAAGCTATCACTTTCGAAAATAATTTCATATAGATATTTGGAGAATCGGAAATAATAACCGAAACCGTATAACTTAAAATAATTTCTTATGGTTTCTCGAAACAAATAATTATTCTATTTTCCATTTCTGTCAGTATCGAATAATTTATATAATCATTAAGATAAAAGTTATTAAATAAGGTAATTTCAAAATGTAAAATTATTGAATCTGAAAATTAATATAAAAATCTTTTTTAATTTGGAGCATTTTAAATTTTTTAATCTAATAGTATAAAATTTTAAATAAAAATCATGAAACGAGTTGATGTGAAAAAAAATTGAGTAAAGAAATTTTACGCATTGGATATTATGCATGTCAATGAGGCTTGAATATTTCTGCGAAAGTTGATTGTTCTGAAGTTGCAGAGTATATGAAACAATTTGATAATGTTGAAACAAGTCGCATCTTTAGTTTTTTATGTACTGAACAAGGGCAGAAATTAATAATGGACGATATCAAAGAAAAAAAGATTAATCGGGTTATAGCTGCAGCTTGAACTCCTAGAACTCATGAACCGATTTATAGAGGGTCTTTAGAACAGGCAGGACTTAGTAAATTTTATTTTCAAATGGTAAATATTAGAGAACAATGTTCTTGGATTACTGAAGACGAAGTTTCAGCCACCAATAAAGCAAAGATTTTAAGCAGAGCAGGTTATGAAAGGGCTAAAAGATTGGAAATAGTACCAACAAAAATTATTCCTATAAAAAAAGTGACTTTAGTAGTTGGTGGAGGAATCGCTGGATTAAATGCGGCATTAGATCTGGCAAATCAAGGAATAAAGGTGTATGTAATAGAGAGTAAAACTACAATTGGGGGCAGAATGGCTCAGTTAGATCGAACATTTCCAACTGATGATTGTTCTATATGAATTCTTGGTCCAAAAATGCTTGAAGCTAATCGAAATGAGAATATTGAAATTATTACTTATAGTGAAGTTGATAAAGTTGAAGGATATGTTGGAAATTATGAAGTTACGATAAAGAAAAAACCTAGATATGTTATAGAAGATTTGTGCAATGGTTGTGGAGAGTGTACGCCAGTATGTCCAATTTACATACCGAATTATTGGCAAGAAAATTTAGGTTCAAGAAAATGTATCGATATATGTTTTGGGCAAGCTATTCCTTTTGTTTATGATCTTGAAAAAGAATCTTGCGTTGAATGATATGCTTGTGTAGATGCTTGCGAGCCACATGCAATTGATTTGAGTCAAGAACCTAAATATGTCGAAATTGAAGTGGGTACAATAATAGTTGCAACGGGTTGGGACTTATATAATCCTACAGAATATGGATATGGAGAATATCAAAATGTTATAAACGAAATCCAGCTTGAAAGGATATTAGCACCAAATGGTCCGACAATGGGCCATGTAAAAAGACCATCAGATGGAAAAACACCTAAAGAAATATTATTTATTCAATGTGTTGGCTCGAGAGATACAGAAAGACCCTATTGTTCTGGTGTTTGTTGTATGATCGCTTTAAAAAATGCTAAATTACTTAAAGAAGAAATCCCTGATTGCCATATAACCATCTGCTACATTGATATAAGAGCATTTGAAAAGAACTTTGAAGAATACTATGTGAGAACTCGTGATAAAGGTATTAACTTTATTCGAGGTAAAGTTCCAGAACTAATAGAGGATTCTGAAACCAAAAATCTCAAGGTAAGAGTATATTCTTCATTAACAGATGAGATAATAAAAATTGATGCAGACTTAGTAATTTTATCAACTGCGGTATTGCCATCGAAAGGAACAAGACAAATAGCAGATGTTCTTGGAATTGATTATGATACAAATGGATACCTGACTGAACATCATTTCGGCTTAAGCCCTCAGGAAACTAAATATCTAGGGATTTATATTTGTGGTTTTGCGCAAGGACCAAAAAATATATCATACTCGGTTTCTCAAGCGAGAGCAGCCGCAAGTAAGGTTGCAGAATTGACATCCAAGGGAGAAGCTGAGCTTGAATTAATATGTGCCATTGTTGATGAAGAGAATTGTATTTCTTGTGATCGCTGCGAAAAAAATTGTCCAAAGAATGCTATTATTGTACCTGAAGGAAAAATTGCTGAGGTCGATGAGATCAATTGTGACGGGTGTGGAATTTGTGCAACGTGTTGTCCAACTCAAGCAATACAAATTAGATATTATACAGATGATCAAATATTTAATCAAATCTTAGCATTAGTAAAGGAGGAAAATGTATAAACCGAAAAATTCAGGTGAGATATATGAAAATGAATATCATTACGTTTGCTTGTAATAAATGAGGTTATAGTGCTGCAGATTTAGCTGGTGTTTCAAGATTGAAATATTCTCCCAATGTAAAAATTATTCGTCTGAGATGTACAGGTAGAGTCGATATAAAACACCTAATTTATGCAATTAATAATGGTGCCGATGGAGTAATGGTTGTAGGATGACAAGAAAATCAATGTGAATTTAAAACTGGAAACTTTATTGCCGTAAAGCATGTCGAATTTGTTAAGAGAATTCTAGATAGGCGTGGTCTTGGAGGAGACCGAGTAAATATGTATAACTGCTCTGGAGCTGAAGCTGTAAAATTTGTAAAATCGGTCGAAGATATGGTAAACAAAGTAGAAAAATTGGGATTGAATCCATTAAAAACAGATCAAGCAGTTATTAAGGCAGAAATAAAAGAAGTAGATAAAAAATTAATAACCAAAACCCCCATTTGAATGATCTTTAAAATGAAAGCTTAAAATTAAGAAATTTTATTGGGACATCCCTGCAAGGGATATGGGGGCTTAAAAAAATTTAATTAGGAAGGTGGATCTTATAGAAAATATTGATCTAAAAAATTTAATGGAATCTACATATAACGCTATAAGTAATTTTCAAATTCGTGCGTTATATGAAGGAAAAGATGATATTTTAAAATTTGGAAGATTTAGTGAGGAATATTTTAATTTTATTTTAGATTCACTTCTCGATGCTGAGACAGAAAGAAATTTAATATTAAAAAAATTAATGGGGCTTCCTCCGCTTACTCTTGAAGAAATAGTGGAGAAAGTGGAATATGATAAGAAAAAATTATTATCAACAGTTGAATATTTAGCCCAACAAGGTTATGTTGAAAAATTAATTGAAATAAAGACAGAAATTAAGAAAGTAAAAAATAAAGAGGGAAATTTGATAGATAAAGAAATAAAGATTGAAATTGTTCGATATCAAACCAAATCCCTTGATAATTCTTTTCGAGAAAATTATTTTGAGCCAGTTTCTTTAGTATTTGAGAATAATTTTTGTTGTAATTGTGGTTATTGTTCATCAATATGCCCAGTTGGCTCAATAACAGTAACTGCAGATGATCTTAAAATTGATTCTGAGACTTGCATTAAATGCGGACTTTGTTTTTCTGTTTGCCCGAGGTCTTTTCCATCTGAGCATATTTTTACAGTTTTAAACAAATTAAATCCTAATTTGAAGGATGGTGCCGCAAGTAATTATTATATAAATGCATATACTGCAAGTACAAAAAGTGATGAAATTAAAGAAGTATGCCAAGATGGTGGTATAGTCACAACATTATTATATTATTTACTGAAAGAAAAAGAAATTGATGCTGCGATTGCAGTAACCCATTCTGAAGATATTTGGAGACCAAAACCTATTATAATTGAGAATGTTGATGATCTTTATAAAACCGCTGGTACAAAATATGCTAATTCTCCAAGTTTAACAATTTTGAATGAAGCACAAAAATTTGATAAAATTGCAGTCGTTGGAACTCCATGTATGATGTTAGCACTCAAAAAAGGAAGTATTTATCCAATTGGAACATCTCTTTTTAATAATATTAAATATACTATTGGTTTATTCTGCATGGAATCATTCAGCTATGATAATGTTATCAATATAAGCACTGAAATTTTTAACAAGAAATTAGAGAACATTTTAAAAATGGACATTAGTGGAGGAAAATTTATTGTCATAGATAAAAATGGAGAAGAAGCCAAAGTTCCATTAAAAGAAGTAACTTCATTAGCAAGAGATGTATGCCATTATTGTTGTGATTTAACGTCCGAATTTGCAGATATTTCAGTAGGTTCAATAGGCTCAAGTGCAGGTTGGTCTTCAGTTATTACAAGAACAAAAGTTGGAAATGATTTATTTAATAAATTGATAAATGGCAATTTAGTAGAAGTTAAGAATTTAGCTGAAGTAAAACCTGGATTCGGTTTGGTTAAGAAAATTTCAGGAATTAAAAATTCAAAATGCAAAAAAATTGAATTCAATGTAAAAAAATAATAAAATTTTGTTAAAAAATGAGTCAAGATAAACAAATAAAAAATTTTAAAGATTTAATTAAAGAAGTTCATGACAAAGGCATTTGTCAATTATGTGGTGGGTGTGTAAGTTTTTGTAGTTCTGCTGATTATAGGATTATTGATTTTATTAAACCAGATTTGCCACCACAATATATAAATGAAAATGAATGCTTAGAGTGCGGAATATGTTATCATATTTGTCCACAAACTAAAGTATTAGAAAATGATTTAAATAATCAATATAATTATATCAAACCACTTGGCAATTATGAAAAGATATATTCATTTCAAGCATTAGATAAAGATCTCTTAAAAAATGGAACTGATGGTGGAGTAGTATCTGCTATATTATTGTATTTATTGGAACATAATTTAATTGATGGAGCAATCGTTTCAAAAAAGTTGGGACCATTTGCGAGAGATTCAATGATTGCAAAATCTAAAGATGATTTAATTTTAGCTGCAGGTTCTCATTTTGATATTTCTTCACAAGTAACGGAAATTGCTAATTTTAGTACTTATAGTCCTACAATTATGGCATTAAATAGATATAAATTTAAAAAGTTAGCTATTATAGGAACACCTTGTCAAATTTATACGATAAGATGTATGCAAGAAATGGGGGTTACCCCATCTCAAAATATAAAATATCTTCTTGGATTATTTTGTTATGGAAATTTTACAATGGGTAAAGATAAAAAAGAGAAATTTGAAACTCAATTTAATTTAAAAATTGACGAGATTGAGAAATTAAATATTAAGGAAGATATGCTAATAAAATTAAAAGGAAGTGAAGTTATTCAGCATATATCGTTTAGTGAATTATCAGATTATATACGTTCCGCTTGTAATGCATGTAATGATTTTACTAATATTTATGCGGATATTTCATTTGGTGGATTATCATCACCTGAAAAATATACAACAACTATACCTAGAACCAAACTTGGAACAAATATTGTTAAATCCGCTATAAATGAGGGATATATAAAAGTTTTAGAGGATTTAGAAGGAAAAAGAGATAAAATGTTAGAAAAATTAATTCAGTTTTCAAAATATAAAGAAGATAGATATAATTTATCACAAATAAATTTAGGAGTTAATTTTTAAAATTACTCAGATTTCTAACAATTCTATGATTATAAAAGGAAAATTAAGAGAATATCTTAATAGTTGTTATCAATGTGCTATGTGTAGTGGCATTTGCCAAATGGGAAGAATCCAAAAATACACTCCTAGTAGGATAATACAATTGATAATTGAAGGTTTTGAAGATCGAATTGTTGAAAGTGGAATGCTTTGGGATTGCTTAACTTGCAATTCTTGCCTTGAAAAATGTCCACATGAAGTTAATTTTGCTGAAATAGTACGGGATGCAAGAAATAAAATGTTGGATGCCGGAATTATGCCTAAAATTGCTCATAAGGGATTCTATACACTTCTTTCGGAAATTATGAGTAAAGAAAATATTACTCCGGAAAAGACTTTTGAGTGGGTTCCTTCTGGGTGTAAGGTATCAGAAGAGGGAAATATCTTATATTTTGTAGGATGTGCTCCCCTTTTTAATTATGAATTCGATGAGTCAATGAATAATGCTGTAGATACTTTAAAAATATTATGCAAAATTGAAAATGAACCAATAGTTTTATTGAAAGATGAAAAATGTTGTGGTCATGATTTATTGTGGCAAGGTAAAATCGAAGCTTTTAAAAAATTAGCAATCCATAATATAGAAGCTTTTGAAAGAAGTGGAGCTTCTTTAATAGTAACTTCTTGTGCAGAAGGGTATAGGACTCTTAAAATTGATTATCCTTCGATGTTTGAGAATTTTAATGTTGAAGTTAAACACCTTGTTGAATATCTTTATGAGAAATTGAAGGAAAATAAAATTAAATTTAAAAAGGAAAAGAAAAACACAAAAATACTCAAATTAACTTACCATGATCCATGTAGATTAAGTAGATTTTTACCAAAATCTTTTAATATATATGAAAAAATAAGATATATTTTTAAAGAATTGGAAAAAGTAGGTTATGTATATAATGAAATGGTTCACAATAAATCCAATTCTTTATGTTGCGGAGTAAGTTGTTGGCTAAATTGTTCTGATAAAGCAAAAGCACTTCGATATCATAGAATGTTGGAAGCTAAAGATGTTGCAGATAATTTAATTACTACTTGTCCAAAATGTGAAATTCACTTTAGATGCCTTCAAAATGATACAGAAACTGTCCAAGATATTAATGTTTTAGATTTATCAAATCTCTTGGAAAACGTTATTGAAGTTATACCCTCACAACAAAATAAGGATGTATCTCAAAAATGAGTAAAAGAAAAAAATCATCACAAAAAAGTCAAACTGATGATTTAGTTGGAGCAGCCTTAGTAATTGGTGGTGGTATTGCAGGAATTCAAGCCTCCTTAGATTTGACTGAAATGGGATTTAAAGTATTTCTAGTAGAAAAAACTCCTTCAATTGGAGGGCGTATGGCTCAATTAGACAAAACATTTCCTACTAATGATTGTTCTTTATGTATTCTTGCTCCAAAAATGGTTGAGGTTTTTAGAAATCCAAATATTGAATTAATGACTTATTCAGAAGTCATTGAAGTATCAGGTCATGCAGGTCATTTTTATATAAAAATTTTAAAAAAACCAAGATATGTGGATGAGGATAAATGTACGGGTTGTGGCGATTGTGCCTCGAAATGTCCTAAGATTGAGGCTCCAAATATTTTTGATATGAACTTGGGAAAAAGAAAATCTATTTATATCCCATTTCCACAAGCTGTTCCTCCAATCTATCTAATTGACTCAGACATGTGTTTATTTTTAAATAAAGGAGTATGTAAAGTTTGTGAAAGAATCTGTGAGGCACAAGCGATTAATTTTGAGCAGAAACCAGAAAAAGTCCAATTAGAAGTTGGGGCAATTATAGTTGCTATTGGTTTTGATATGTTAGCTTCTAAACTTCCAGATAATTGGGGTTATAAATATGAAAATGTCATTACCTCTTTAGAGTATGAAAGGATTTTATGTGCTTCTGGTCCATTCGAGGGTCATGTTTTAAGATTATCAGATGAAAAGGAACCCCAAAAAATTGCTTTTATACAATGTGCTGGTTCTAGAGATTTTCATATTGGAATTCCTTATTGTTCTAGTGTCTGTTGTATGTATACAGCAAAAGAAGCAATAATTACTAAAGAACATTCGAATTCTTCAGAATGTTATATTTTTAGGCATGATTTGAGGGCATATGGGAAAAATTTTTATGAATATACTCAAAGAGCACAAGATGAGTATGGGGTCAAATATTTTAATTCAAAAATTAGCAAAATAGTAGAAGATCCTGAAACCAAAGATTTAATTATACATTATGAAGATCTCAATGATGGAAAGTTTAACGATTTAAGGGCAAATTTAGTAGTCTTGGCGACACCCTTGGTTCCATCTGAGGATTCTGAGAAAGTTGCTAAAATATTAGATATAAATATTGATAAATATAAATTTTTTAAGGAAAAGACATTATACGATAAATTATCATCTGAACGAGAGGGAATTTTTCTATGTGGTTTTTGTCAAGGACCATTAGATATCCCTGAAACAGTTGCTGATGCAAGTGGAGTAGCAAATAAGGTTTCAACATTACTATATCCAGTGAGAAATACTCTATTAAAAGAAAAGATAGTATCTGTACCTGAAAAAAAGATAAACTTAGAAGATGAATCTTGCATAGGTGTTATGATTTGCCATTGTGGAATAAATATTGGAAAATATGTAGATGTTCCCCAGGTAGTAGAATATATCAAAACATTGCCCAATGTGACTGTTACAGTAGATAATTTATATTCATGTTCTAGTGATTCCCAAACTAGTATTAAGGAATTGATTGCTGAGTATGATTTAAATAGATTTATTGTTGCGTCGTGTACGCCTAGAACTCATGAAAAATTATTTCAAGAAACATGTGAAGAAGCGGGTTTGAATAAATATCTTTTTGAAATGGTTAATATTCGAGATCAATGTTCTTGGGTACATATGGAACAAAAAGTGGATGGTACTAAGAAAGCCAAAGACCTCATAGAAATGGCTGTTGCAAAATCGAGATTATTAAAACCACAAAAAGAGTCAAAATTACCAATTACTCCAGAGGCATTAATAATCGGTGGTGGCATCTCTGGTTTAATAGCCACATTAAATATTGCAAAACAAGGGTTTACAACCCATCTTGTAGAAAAGGAATCTCAACTTGGTGGAAATTTAAATAATTTATATCAAATTTTCCCAGGATATCAAAAAGCCTCAGAATTTATAGAACCTTTTGTAAATAAAGTAAAATCACATTCAAACATTAATATTTATTTAAATTCAAATATCACGGAAATTAGGGGATATATTGGAAATTATGATGTTATAATAACCACTAAAGGAAATAAAGTTAATAATATAAAAGTTGGAACAATAATTGTTGCAACTGGAGCGAAAGAGTTGATACCGGAGACAATATACAATTATAAAAAAGAAAAAAAAGTTATTACACAACTTGAATTAGAGCAAAAATTAAGGAAAGAAAATATAGAATGGCTAGATAATATTAAAAGTATTACATTTATTTTATGTGTGAACTCCAGACAAAAAGAGGGTATAACATATTGTTCTAATATATGTTGTACAAATGCATTAAAGAATATTAATATCTTAAAAAAATTCAAACCTGATTTGGCATTAATTTTAATTTATCGTGATCTTCAAATGTCCAAAAAAGGGAATGAAGAATTTTATAGGGATTCAAGAAAAAACGCTTTATTCTTAAGATATTCATTGGATAAACTTCCTATAATTTCAAAAACTAAAAATGGAAAATTTAATTATAAAATTACGTTATTCGAACACAATTTAAAAGGAGATGTAGAATTTTATAGCGATCTTATAATTTTAGCTACACCTATGATTGCGCATGAAAGTTTTAAAGAATTATCAAAAATACTGAAAGTTCCACAAGATCAAAGCGGTTTTTTTCTAGAAGCTCACGTTAAACTAAGACCAATTGATTTTGCAACAGATGGAATATTTTTATGTGGTTGTGCTCATTGGCCTAAGAATATTAAAGAATCAATAGCTCAAGCAAATGGTGCAGCTGGAAGAGCCATTAGGATTTTAAGTGCTAAAGAAATGAAAACTTCTGGTCTTGTTGCTGAAGTAATAGAAGATTATTGTATCGGCTGCGGGAAATGTGCTGATGTTTGTCCATATAACGCAATAGAATTAATTGAGGTTAAAAAAACATTTGAAGATTATACACTTCGTTTAAAAAAATCCAATGTTAATTCTGCGTTATGCAAAGGATGTGGTACCTGTGGTGTTCAATGCCCTAATTCGGCTATTATCATTAAGCATTTTAGTTTTAAACAAATAAATGCGATGATTGAGGCTTATTTAAAAAATTAAAGAAAATGAATGAAAAAATATGAAAATCGTAGAAAAATCAAGTAAAAAACAAGACATAGAATTTAAACCTAATATACTATGTTTTTGTTGCAATTGGTGTAGCTATGCTGGAGCAGATTTGGCTGGAGTATCTCGTTTTCAATACCCTGCCTCTATTAGGATAATTCGAGTAATGTGTTCGGGTCGAGTTGAACCAGCTTTTATTTTAAAATCTTTTAAGGATAATATAGATGGTGTGTTAGTCACCGGGTGTCATATAGGAGATTGTCATTATATAAGCGGGAATGAATTTACAAAAGAGAGATTTGAACGATTAACGAAAATCTTAAAATTCTTGGGGTTAGAAGATAGATTTCGGCTTGAATGGATATCCGCAAGTGAAGGGAAAAAATTTGCTGAATTAATAACTACTTTTACAAATCAAATTAAGAAATTAGGACCATTAGACAATATTTAGAAAGATTTAGACCATAGAATTAAAATTTATACTTGGTAATTGCTCCAAACAAACCTTCATCATATATTGCTGAGAAGCATGGATTCATATTAAAAGAGACATTAAAAGAAGAGATATATATTGATGGAAAATATTTTGATGATTTAAAATATTATATGCTAAGAGAAGAATGGCTGAAAAAAAAAAGATAAAAAAAAATAAAATAAATTTGTTACAAATTCAAATATCCTTTTTACTAATACAAAAAATTTTATCTTAATTTTAATATTTGTTTATTTGAGATATATTGTTTTTTTAATATTTCATCTTTTTGATAATATTATGGCTAACATATTTGATGATAAAAGCATAAGAGATTCTTCAAGTTTAGATCTGTGTGAAGTTTTTTTACTTTATTTCGATGAAATGAGGGGTCATATGCCTTTGTTATCTTATCCAGATGAAAAATTAATATACGATCCTAAAGTAATGCGACCAATAAATATTCATTCAATTTGGTTTTTAGATTTTGAAGAACAAGAAATATTGGATCATGTGGATCTGGAATATAAAAAGAAAGTATATTTTGCAAAAAAGTTTTTAGTGAAATCTGAACGAAAAAAGGAGAGAGCAGGATTAAAAAAAGAGACTCCTGAAACTATTATCATTATGGTCGCCGTACCTAATGAAATTGAAATTTTTGGAAGTTCCCTTATCAAAAAGCTTTCAAAAATAATACAAGAAAAATATAATGATATTCTATGGGAATTAATTGAGGGAGAAATTGCTAAATCCGTAGTCATTAAAACGAAATTGATGTTAGATAATATAAAAAAAAGTTATGATATTAAACGAAATATCAATTTTGATATTCATAATACCATATTGAAATATTTTGGAGATGTGGTAATGGACAGTAAATCTGATTCAATTAAGAAACAGAAAGCCATGTCTTTTTTAACACTAAAGGGATTCTATATTTCTTCATTAAAAGGATTCAAAGGGGCACCATATGATGATATAAATCTATTTGAAAAAGCAGCTTCTTCCAAAATGTTACAAGGAACTTTTAATCCTTTTAAAATTTCAGAAATAAATTTTTCAAAAAACAGTCAAGAATTAGAAGTTGTTATTGAAAACAATTCTGAAGGCAATATGAATTCTATGCAAGTAACAATTTCTCATATTAGAGAATTTTTTGAAAAAGAAATATTAAATGAAATTGTTGATGAATGGTATCCGCATGAGGAGCTGCTCTTTGTAGCCCCATTATACCCCCATATAGATTCTTATATTTTGAATATATCTAAAAAAGATAAAAAACTAAAAATTTTAACAAAACTAATTGAAATACAAAAATATATGTAAAATTTAGATAAATGTAGTGTTGATTATGGATGAAGATAAAATTATAATTCGAAATTACCGAAAATCTGATTATAAAGAAACTCTTGAAATTTTAAAAGAATTATCAGAATTATATGACATGGGATTTAATGAAGATAAATGGAGAGAATCTTCTGGATTACGGCAATTTAAACCCAATTTAAAAAGATTGACATTAGTTGCTGAAGTTGAAGGTAAAGTTGTAGCTCTAGGAGTATTAGAAGCTAAAAAAACTTCACTTGGTGAATATATTGGTTATCTTGAAAGTTGGGCAACCAAGAAAGAATATCTTGGAAAAGGCATTGGGAAGATATTGGCTGATAGAGCGATGAAACTCTTAAGATCATGGGGCGTTGATAGAATAAGAATTAATTTTGCATATGACGGTGATAAGAAAGTCCAAAATGTGATTTGTAAAGGAGGTGGCTTCAAACCTATAATAGTTGTATTAGAAAAAACCTTCGATAAAGAAAGTTAACCTTACTCAATATCTTTTTATTTACCTATAGCAGTTGTGCAATATCATTAAAGGTAAAATTATATGATCCCCAAAAAAATCTTTTTTACTAAAGGTGTTGGAAATCATTTAGATAAATTACAATCATTTGAGCTAGCACTTAGAGATGCAGGTATTGAAAAATTTAATTTAGTAAAAGTATCATCTATTATACCTCCTGGATGTGAAGAGATATCTTTATCAGAAGGTTTAAAACTCCTCAAACCTGGACAAATTATCTATACAGTGATAAGTAAAGCTAGTTCTAATGAATTAGATAAACTGCTCTCAGCTTCAATTGGTGTTGCAAGATTAGTGAATAATAATTCTTATGGATATCTTAGTGAGTATCAAGCTTTTGGTATAGAAAGTAGAAAAGCTGGTATGATTGCTGAAGATTTAGCCGCATCTATGTTAGGAACAACTTGGGGTATCAGATTTAATCAAGATTTAGATTATGATGAAAAAATCAAAATTTTCAAAGAAAAAGGAAAAGTAATTAAAACAAAAAGTATAACAGCAACTGCAACCGTTGTGAGAGAAAAAGAATGGACAACTGTAATTGCGGCAGCGATTTTTATATTATAATTCTATATTGATTTAGTATTTAGAAAAATTTTTTTTACCCATTGTAAATAGGTTGAAGTCCAGTTTGAAAATGTCGTAATCTAAGATCAGCCCCTCGTGATATTCTTACTTTCGGAATTTTTTGCTTATTATGATATAATTCCGTTATTGCTGCAACTGCATATGCAATATGAGATTCATTATAAACATTCCGAGGCACTGCAAATCGTACCAAATTAAAAATATTTTCTCTTTGTTCTGGAGGTTTTTTATCCCACTCAAATGCAAAAGGTCCTAATTCACAAGCCCTTATTCCATAATGTTTTAAAAGCTCTATAGTAAAACCTACGCCACCAAAATCATCAATTTTCATATCAGTTCCCTGGAAAAATTTTTCCATGTCAATATAAACCGCATGACCTCCCGCTGGGAGAATAACTGGAATTCCATTATGAGCTAATTTTATTGCAAAGTCCCTTACTTGTCCAATTCTTCCATTTAAATATGGTTCCTTTACGATTTCATATAAACCCACTGTTAAAGCCATAATATCTCTCCCACTTAAACCTCCATATGAATCATTTCCAAAAGTTAGAATTTGTTTTTCCTTGAGTCGAAGACCAATATCACCATTAATAGAAAAACGTTTATGAAAATCACCATTATCTCTAAAGAATAACCCTCCCCCCATATTAGCTAGTCCATCTTTTTTGAAACTTATAGTAAACCCATCCACATATGAGAACATTTCTTTTATTATTCTTAAGATTGATTGATTTTGATAACCATTCTCAAATTTTTTGATAAAAAAGGCATTTTCTGCGAACCTACATGCATCAAAAAATAAAGGAATACCACTATTTTTGGCAATCTTTTGCACTGATTTAATATTTTTTATAGAAACTGGTTGCCCTGCAGCTGTATTGTTTGTAATTGTTAAATAGATTAAAGGAATAGAATCTCGGCCCTCAATATTAATTAATTCTTCTAATTTTTTAGTATCCATATCCCCTTTAAATGGATTTTCAATTTCAATCTGATCAAGAGGAAATTCATCTAAAATATCAGAAGAAAAAAAATTCACAGGAATAATTCTATTAGCTGCAATATTTGCCGCTGTTGTATCAAAATGTCCATTATTTGGAATAAAATATTTTTTCTCTCTATCAATTTTCTTTAAGACTTCTGTGAGAGTTGAAAATAACAAATGCTCTGCACACCGACCTTGAGGGACAATAAAAGCATTAGGACGAATGAGTTGATAAATTCCACCATTAACGAATCCACCTTCAAATGATTTTAAATATAATTCATCTAATAACTTCTGGATATTTGTTTCTCCTGTGAGAATTAGATCTATTACCTTTCTGGGCTTATCACCTCTTTCAAAGGTATCCCGAATTGCATCTAATAGAACATAATAACCTTTATTTCTCCCATAAGACTCATCTCCATGAAAAAGAGCAGACCACTGTAAGTCAGTCATTGTAGAAGTACCACTATCTGAAAGAAAATCTAAAACAAGTAAATCAGCTGGAAAAGAAAACATATTATACTCTGTTTCTTTAAGCACTCTTTCACGTTGTTCCTTTGTAACATTTTTGATTGTTCGGGCGATTAAAGATTTATTAGTAGGAACTGGGACACCTAAATCGTACATAGGTTTCATAATATACACTAAATCAAAATTTTAGAAATTATTTGTTAATTAAGTAGAATAAGAAAAAAAAACTAAAAAAAGATATTCAAATACTAAAATATTTTATCTGAAATTATAAAAAATAATTAATTGATTTTTTTTCTTTTATTTCCAATTCCATTTAACAATTTACCATTTTTCCGAATATTATTAAATTTTTCAACATAAAATATTCACAAATATAATAAAAAAAGATGATAAAAAAAAATGATAGGAATAAAGAGTTATGGTGCGTATCTCCCAAGATACTTACTTTCAAGAAAATTAATTGCAGAAGCTTGGGGATTTCCTGTAATTCCAGGAAATAAAACAGTTGCAAATTTTGACGAAGATAGTGTAACTATGGCTGTTGAAGCTGGAATGGATTGTCTATGGGGTTTTGATAAATCTACTATTGATGGTTTATATTTTGCTACTACTACTCAACCATATTTAGAGAAAAATTCTGCATCATTAATTGCTACAGTTCTAGACCTAAAAAAGGACATAATTAGCATGGATTTTACAGATTCAATAAATGCTGGAGCAGCTGCTTTGGCAAGAGCATTTGATACTATTAAAAGCAATGAAGATGTCAAAAACATTATTGTAATTGCATCTGATAAAAGAGAACCAGAACCATCAACAATGTCTGAATATGCAATGTCTGATGGAGCAGCTGCTTTTCTTATAGGAGAAGGTACCAGTGAAGATGTTTTGGTATCAATTGAAAACTATTTTAGTGTATCCGATAATGTAACTGGACCTTGGAGAAGAACTGTCTCAGATTCTTTTGTAAGAAATTTCGAACCAAAACATGAAGCAAAATATGGTTATATTAACAATATAACTGCAGCTATAAAAGGAATTATGGATAAAAATAATTTGAAACCAGAAGATTTGGGAATTGTAGTCTATTATTACAATAATCCAGGACTTCTCGGTCGAGTAAGTAAAATGTTGAAATTTTCTCAAGCACAAATACAGGATAGTCTATTTTTTACCCTTGGAGACACTGGAACACCTTTCTGTTTCATGTTATTAATTACAGCACTGAAAAGAGTTAAGCCTGAACAGAAAATCTTATTTGCCGGATATGGTGATGGAGCAATAGCATTTTATATGAAAATTGAAAATGATAGAGGCATTAGAAATATAAAAAAGACAAGAATGGGAATGATTAAATCAGAAAAGAGTATGATTGAATTAAAAAATTACAGTAAATTTATAGATAATAGAAAATATTTAGTAAAAGATCGCTATATTCGTAAATCATCTCCAGTTACTATTTGGCGTGATAGTGCTTCGATATATCCGATGCATGGTATAAAATGTAATAGTTGTGGCGTTGTTCAATATCCAATTTGGCCAATTTGTTGTGAATGCGGAGGTCGAGATTTGACTGAACTTCCCTTAAAATTAAAAGGAAAAATATTTACCTTTGCATTGGATCATCTGGTCGGTGGTGGATATTACAGCATACCAACCCCAAGATGTGTTATTGATTTAGATGGTGGTGGTCGTGTCTTATGTAATATGACAGAATGCGAAAAACCTGAAGAAGAAGTAAAAATTGATATGGAAGTTGAATTAACTTTCAGAAAAGTGCATGAAGGAGCAAATTTTATGAATTATTATTGGAAATGTAGGCCCGTAAGGGGGAGACCATAAAGGAGGTAATAAAAAATGGCTGTTAAAGGAATAAAAGATAAAGTTGCAATAATTGGTGTTGGTGCAACAAAGTTTGGAGAATTATGGGATGAAAACCAGTTTTCACTTTTAATAAAATCAACAGATGACGCAATGGCAGATGCAGGAGTTAAACGAGATGATATTGAAGCTATTTGGGTAGGAATTCAATATTATTTTACAGGGCTTTCGGGAGGAACAGTTGCTGATGCCTTGAAGTTATGGGGTAAGCCTATTACAAGAATTGAAAATTATTGTGCTTCAGGGATGGATGCATTTAGAAATGCATGTAATGCAGTCGCTTCAGGAGTGAATGATGTTGTTTTGGCATGTGGAGTTGAAAAGCTTTTAGATGAAGGTTCTAAAGGATTACCTGGATTTCGGGAATTTGGCTTCCCCGTACTTCCGATGCCTTCAGCACCCGCTATGTTTTCGTTTGCGGCTACTCGCAGTTTTAAAGATTATGGATGGACAAAAGAAGATCTTGCTAGGGTTGCTGTTAAGAATCATGATAATGGTTCACATCATCCTAAAGCGCATTTTAGAAAACAAGTTTCAATAGATGATGTTCTGAAAGCTCCAATGATCGCAGATCCATTAGGTCGATTTGATTGCTGTGCAATGTCAGATGGTTCAGCGGCTTTAATTTTAACTAGACCTGAACTTGCACCAAGTTACGCCCATGGAGACGATTATGTTATAGTTAAAGCAAATGCATTATCAGTTTATACAAATATGCCTTGGTACTCGCCAAATTTTGACTTTACATCATTTCCATCGACAACAACCGCTGCTAAATTGGCATATAAAGAAGCAGGAATAACAAATCCTCGGAAAGAAATTGATTGCGCTGAAGTCCACGATTGTTTTACAATTACTGAATTATTAAATTGCCAAGATCTTCAATTTTGTGAAAGAGGACAAGCAGCAGAAGAATTAAAAAATGGTACGTTTAACTGGGACGGAGAAACTGCGGTTAATCCATCGGGTGGTCTTAAAAGTTTTGGTCATCCAATAGGAGCTACAGGTTGTCGTATGCTCTATGAAGTATCTAAACAAGTTCAAGGGAGAGCTGATGGAAGACAAACCCCAGATGCAAAAATTGGTCTCGCTCATAATTTGGGTGGAGCCTACACTGTATGTTCTGTTACCATTTTAAGTCAAAATAAATAAAATCTTCTTTTTAAATTCTTTTTTTTTCTTTTTAGATTAGGCAATCTTAAAATAATAATAACAAATTTTTAATTCTGTATTTCTTTTCTTTACATATAATGGCTAGTAATTATCAATTTGATCAATTTGTTGGCAATGTGAACACAGATAGAATTCGATATATTGCTGATCCTCAACTTAGAAATATTGTTAATGTTTCGATTGCGCTTGAAAGACCTTTATTAGTCAAGGGAGAGCCTGGAACCGGTAAAACCCTCTTAGCTCATGCGATTTCGGAAGCGTTAGGAAAGCGTCTTATTGTTTGGAATGTTAAATCAACCTCTGAAGCAATAGATGGGTGTTATATGTACGACACCGTTCAAAGGCTTAATGATAGTCGATTTGGTTCAAATGATCGAAATGTTAATAATATTAAGGATTATATTACTTATGGTCCTTTAGGTGAAGCTTTTGATTCTAATGAACAGGTTGTTCTCCTCATCGA
>Ga0209986_10001520_pt1 | contig 22122 bp, 16 predicted proteins | sample BlataG_FD_183168 | JGI IMG/M metagenome (GOLD analysis project Ga0209986, IMG submission 183168) | Deep subsurface microbial communities from Black Sea to uncover new lineages of life (NeLLi) - Black_00105 metaG (SPAdes) (version 2) | ecosystem: Environmental > Aquatic > Marine > Oceanic >... | reverse complement strand
ACTCCCATCAGCCTGGAGCACACCGAAGTCCTGGGTGACAGCCTGGATAAAATAGCCGGTGAAAAAGCGGCTATTATTAAACCTGGTACTTCCGTGGTGAGCTCCCCACAGCCAGATGAGGCATCTCGTGTAATCAGAGATGTCTGCCAGCAGCAAGGGGCGAGCCTGGTTCAGGTGGGCAAAGATATTACCTGGTACAGGACAGGCGGTGACCTTCGCCAGCAATCCCTGGTAGTCCAGGGTAAAATGTCCGACTATCAGCTCACTATTCCACTTCTGGGCAATTATCAGCTTGAGAATGCCGCTACCGCTGTAGCCACCCTGGAGGTCCTGGCATCTTCAGGTTTTAACATCTCCGCCGAGGATATTGCACGCGGGCTGTCTCAGGTTGAATGGCCGGGGCGATTTCAGATTTTAAACCACCACCCACTGGTGCTGGTTGACGGAGCCCACAATGTGGCATCGATAAAAAGGCTGGTGGAGAGCATCAACGCTTATTTCAAATACGACCAGCTTTTCCTTGTTATCGGAATGTCGGGTGATAAAGATATATCGGGGATAGTGAAGGAACTGGTACCCCTCTCACCACACATCACAGTCACACGCTCCTTACATGCCCGTTCCGCTCAACCATCAATACTGGCTGCTGAATTTGCCAAACAGGGCAGCAGTCCTGAAATCACTGATACTGTGACTGAGGCACTCTCCTCCGTTTTATCGACAGCCAGTGAAAATGACCTCGTCTGTGTTACTGGTTCTCTATTTGTGGTGGCTGAGGCTTTAGATTATGCCGCCAGGGAATTGAATCCTTAAGATTAGCTTTCTACAGGGATGCTAATAGCCTCTTTGGGCAATATATTAGCCAGCATTTGCTGCAGCGCCATGGTATGGCTGCAAGTCCCCCATTTAGAGAAGAAATGACAGGAGCATTGCCATTTCCCGTCAGCGTAGCTCAACATATATTTATCATTATCTCCACGGAACTCAGCCGTAAGGCTCGACAATGCAATGCGGTCTGGTTCCTGAGCATATCGTTTAGCTTTTTCAATCTTACCAATAAGACTGGATCTCATTTGCATACCCTCCTTATTTTGTTTTTAAAGCCGCTTCTGACAGTTATACATCTAAAAATTATAACTGCTCTCAGGCAAAGTTAGCCTATAAAAGTATATAATATACCCTGGGGAAAATCCATTTTTAGTACATCACCCTGCTTTTGATTTATTAGAGGATAATTTAATGCCTGAGCAGCTCTTTAATGCCTTGAAGGGACATAACGCCGACTATATTGAAGTGCGCCTTGAGGAGAGCCAGAGCACCAACATCACTTACCGCGGAAAACGCCTGGAGGAAATAAACAGGACCAGTAGCTGCGGCGGTAACGTCCGGGCACTGGTCAGGGGCGGTTGGGGTTTTGTCAGCTTCAATCAGCCTGATAACCTGCGCGATAAGGTAGCCCTGGCAGTAAAGGAAGCGCGATTGGCTGGTAGAGAGACTTTCAAACTCCCTATTGTGGAGCCCCTGGTGGATACGGTGACTTCCAGAGCTAAAAGGGATTCAGCAGCGGTGCCGCTGGTGGTGAAAAAACAGATTCTGGACGAATATAACGATATTATATTAAGCACCCCCTGTATTCAAAGCTCCAATATCGCCTATCGTGATGGCAAGCGCCGGAAAATCTTCGCCAGTTCCGAAGGCAGCTACATAGAGCAAGTCGGGGCAGACCTCTCCCTGCGATTGACCGCCATAGCTCGGGAGAATAATGAAGTCCAGCAGGCGGGGTTGAGCCTGGGCAGTAATGGGGATTTTTCAGCTATAGAAGGCCTGCACGACCAGGTGAAAGAGATAGCCAGACGTGCGGCAGCCCTTCTCCATGCTCCTCAAGCAAAGGGTGGCGAGCACACGGTCATCCTGGACCCGGTGTTAGCCGGGGTTTTCGCTCACGAGGCTTTCGGGCACCTGTCAGAGGCGGATTTCGTTTATCAGAACCAGAAGTTGCGCGATATCATGGCACTGGGGCGCAGATTCGGCGGTGAGCACCTCAATATAGTGGACGATGCCACCATTCCCGGCCTGAGGGGTAGCTACAAATATGATGATGAGGGAATGCCGGGAGCAAGAACATACCTCATCCACGAGGGGGTTCTGGTGGGGAGACTCCACTCCCGGGAGACAGCAGCTAAAATGGCAGAGAAACCCACAGCAAACGCGCGCGCCATTAACTATCACTTCCCTCCCATAGTGCGGATGACCAATACCTTTATTGAGCCCGGCAGCTTTTCTTTGGAGGACATGCTTGATGATATCAAGGAGGGTGTCTATGTCAAGAACTGGTATGGAGGCCAGACCAGCCTGGAGATGTTTACTTTCTCCGCCGGTGAAGCCTATATGATACGTGACGGGAAGCTGGCAGAGATGCTGCGCCCGGTGGTGCTAACCGGCAATGTATTCGTCACGCTGGGCAATATAGATGCAATCGGCAACGACCTGAACATGAATCAGGGTGGGGGCTGTGGCAAGGGAGGTCAATCACCGTTACCTGTGTCCAATGGCAGCCCTCACATCAGAATTCGCCATTGCCTGGTTGGAGGCAGATAGATGGAACATCTGTTACAGATTCTCCACTCCGCAAAAAAAGTAGCTGAACAGGCTGAGGTTTTCCAGGCTTCCTTTCAGGAAACGCCAGTCCACTTTGAGGCTAACCAGCTGAAGCAGATTCAGACCAGGGAAAGCACCAGCATTGCACTGCGTATATTTAAAGATGGCAAGATTGGTTTCGCGTCAGCCAGTGACCCCCACACAACCCTCCCGCTAAAAGGTGAGAGAAAAGAAGAGGCGGATACCTTACTCGATATGGCTGTAGAAACATCACAGTTCGGACTCCCCTCCAATTTCACCTTACCCTCCCCGGATAGCTACCCCGAGGTTAGCGTCTTTGACCACCAGGTGGAAAAGATAACCATGGAGGAAATGATCGACTGGGGCAGAAGATTGATAGATAGGGTCAGAGAATATGCCCCCGATATCCTCTGCGATGCTCAAGTCAGCCGGGGGACAAGCTCAATCCGACTGATTAATTCCCAGGGTGGTGAAGTAAGTTACCACAAGAGCTTCTTCGTCATCAGCCTGGAAGGTCTGCTGATACAGGATACCGACATGCTCTTTGTCAGTGACAGTGAAGGCTCCTGCCGCCTGCCTGATAAGCCTGATATTGTAGCAGCTAGAGTTATCAAGCAGCTGGAGCTGGCCAGGGAAAAAGCCACCGTGTCCACAAAACCGCTTCCGGTGATTTTCACGCCGCAGGGCGTAGCCAGTGCTTTTCTAACACCGCTTGCGCTGGCTTTCAATGGCAAAACTATCCTGGAGGGAACCTCACCATTGAAAAACAGGTTGGGCGAGCAGGTCTTTGACAGTAGGCTTAACCTGCGTGATGACGCTACACTGGCCTATTGCCTGAAAAGTTCCCCCTGCGATGACGAAGGTGTGCCCAGTCAACGCCTGCCACTTATCGAAAGCGGCACAGTTTCTAATTTCCTGTATGACTTACAGACAGCAGCCTCAGCCAGCACTCACAGTACCGGCAGTGGCAGGAGAGCTGGCGGCAGTTTACAGGTAAAGCCAGCCACAAGCTCCCTTATCATAGCCGAAGGAGATGTCTCCTTTGATAGCATGGTGCAGGACATGAAAGAGGGGCTTATTGTGGAATACCTCATAGGTGCCGACCAGGGTAACCTGCTGGGCGGTGATTTTGGTGGCAATGTTCTGCTAGGATATAAGGTGGAAAAAGGGAATATAATAGGACGTGTGAAGGATACTATGATTTCTGGGAACATATACCAGGTCTTGAAGGAGCTTCCTGGCATAGGGAGCGAGGCAAGATGGGTTAACGGGGTTCTAAGAACTCCTCACCTGTATTGCTCCCGCCTATCCGTTTCAGCGAAATAAAAGAGAGGCGAAGGTATATCAATGCGAGCAAAGAGTACCAAATACTACAGGCTGTATAAGCGGTCATGCCCCGAAGGGTGTCCCATGCTTGCCTCCTGGCCAGGCATTGGCGATGTTTCTCTGATAGCGACAAAATATCTAACGGATAAGCTAGATGCGGTGGAAATAGGGGAAATAAAGTCTGCCAATTTTTTTGAACCTGTAGGCGTAATAGTGAGAGATAACGTGGTTGAAAGCCCCCGCTTCCCCGATAATAAATTCTACTGCTGGCAGAATAAGCAGACCGGCAGAGGACTGGTGTTATTTATTGGCGAGGAGCAACCTGCATCCAAAGGGTATGACCTGGTCAACTGCGTCCTGGATGTAGCACAGGAGCTGAAAATTGGAAGAATATACAGCTGTGCTGCCACTATAACCAAGATACACCATAGCGAGAAATCGAGAGTATGGGGGGCAGCCACGAAGCCAGAATTAGCTAAATATCTGGACAGATTTAATATCACCCTTAGAGGCAATCTTCGCATTGCCGGATTAAACGGGCTGATTTTAGGCAGAGCCAAGGAGCGGGATTTTGAAGGTATTTGTCTGCTGGGGGAGGTGCCATCATACGCTACCCAAATAGCAAACCCGCAAGCTTCACTCGCCGTACTCAAGGTGCTAACCAGGATGATAGAAATCGATATCGACCTGACTGAACTCAGTACCCTTGCTGACGAAGCGACTGAAGAGATAGAAATGATAGCCAAGCGAGCAACAGCGGAGTATATAGACCGCTTCACCGAGCCCATCTGGGAACAGGATGAAGATGAAAATGAGGATTAATGCAGGCTAAATTGACCACCAAAGCTGGGCGTGCTATTATCAGGTTAGATGTCAGCTTTAACCGAGCTTTATGAAGAGATTGAGAATTGCCGGGACTGTGAGCTAGCCAGGTATCGCATTAAAGTGGTGCCCGGTGAGGGGGATGAGGACGCTGAGCTGCTTTTTATTGGCGAGGCGCCGGGATGGCATGAAGACCAGCAAGGACGTCCTTTCGTTGGACCTGCGGGGGGATTCCTGGAACAGCTACTGGCTTCAATCAAGTTAACACGGGAGCAGGTTTATATTGCCAATGTAATTAAATGCCGTCCACCCAGCAACCGCGACCCCCTCCCATCGGAAATACAGGCTTGCCGAAAATGGCTCGACCGGCAAATAGAGATAATCCAACCCAGAGTGATTATCACATTGGGGCGTTATTCCCTGGCAAGGTATTTCCCTAATGAGAGCATTAGCAAGGTCCACGGAAAGGCACGAAAGGTGGGTGATATTATTTGCTATCCCATGTATCATCCCGCCGCTGCTCTTCACCAGGGAACGCTCCGCCAGATAATCGAAGCCGATATGCTCCAGATCCCACGAGTGTTAGCCCAGAGTGAACAAATACCTGAAACTGAATATGAATCCCAGCAGCTAAGCCTGTTTTAAGTGAGCTATGTCAATACAAAAACCGAAAAAACCATTTATCGATTCCCCCTATTATTCTGACCCCCTTGCTCCCTCTCATTCTGAGCAGATCAAAGAATCTCACACCTCTCAGGATGAACTCCACAAAAAATCCAGACCCTTCACTGCATTCAGGGCTTCCCAGAGTGACAGAAATAAGAACAAAAATTTGAGGATAATTCCTCTTGGTGGGCTGGGCGAGGTTGGTAAGAACATGATGGTCCTGGAATATGGCGATGACATCGTGATTATCGATGCCGGTCTCATGTTCCCCCGCGAAGCAATGCTGGGAGTTGACTCTGTTATTCCGGACATAAGCTATCTCCGTGAAAGACAACAGAAACTAAAAGGCATTGTCATCACTCACGGACATCTGGACCATATCGGTGCCCTATCTCACCTGCTATCCCAATTCGATATTCCAATTTACGCCTCAAATTTCACCCGAGAGTTGATTATCGATGATCTCAGGCAGCACGGAGCGAAAAGCAGGGCACGACTGAATGTAGTTCACGCCGGCAGCAGGGTTGAACTGGGCAATTTCACCGTAGAGTTCTTCCCTGTCTGCCATAGTATCCCCGGGGCTATGGGGTTAATCATTCATACTCCGCTGGGTGTCATAGTTCACAGTGGTGATTTCAAACTTGACTATACCCCGATAATTGGTGAGCCGACCGACCTAAACCAATTAGCTCATCTGGGAACAAAGGGAGTCCTGCTTCTCTTCTCTGATTCCACTTATATTGAACTCCCGGGATATACACCCTCCGAATTTGTAGTCAGTGATGCTCTGGAGAATATTATGGTAGGGGCGAAAGGCAGGGTTATTATAGCTACCTTCTCTTCTCTTGTCTCACGCATTCAGCAGGTAATTGACATTGCCGCCAAGCATAACCGCCGTGTGTTTATCACCGGTCGCAGCATGGAGGAGATAGTAAAAATAGCAGGGAAAACAGGCTATCTCACCATCCCCCCCGACATCCTGTGTCATTTTGATGAATTGAAAGATTTGCCTCATAACCAGGTAGTTGTGCTGGCCACTGGAACCCAGGGTGAGCCTACTTCGGCACTGGTGCGTATAGCCAGCCGCAATCACAGACAGATACAGATCGTCCCTGGCGATACAGTGGTTATATCAGCAACGCTAATTCCTGGAAATGAGGCACTGGTCAACAAGACTATAGATAACCTTTTCCGGGAAGGCGCTAACGTTATTTATGACAAATTGACCCAGGTTCACGTTCACGGGCACGGTAGCCAGGAGGAGTTGAAGCTCATGCTTAACCTGGTTAAGCCCAGGTTCTTTGTACCTGTTCACGGTGAATATCGTCACCTGAGTCTGCATGCCAGGTTAGCCCAAAATCTGGGAATGCCCAGAGAGAATGTTTTCGTTCTCGAGGATGGAGACATACTTGAATTGGGAAGTGACTCCGGGAAAATCGCTGGTAAAATCCCCATGGGAGAAGTCTATGTAAATGGTCTGGCCACAGGTGAACTGGATAGCGTTGTGCTTCGTGACCGCAAGTTGCTTTCCAGAGACGGGATTGTGGTAGTAACCATTGTCATCGATTCTACCAAGCATCCAATGGTAGAGGAGCCCCTCATCATAACGCGAGGTTTCATTGATACTTCAGATAATCAGCAATTGATAAAAGAGAGCAAGGATGTGCTGGTAGCTGCTCTGAATCGTGACATAAAGCGCTTACCGGGGCGAAAAATATCCTTGCCAGCGGAGCGAAGCAATCTCGAAGCCAGGGCAAGGGATGCTTTAGCCCGGTTTCTATATGAGCAAACTCATCGCCGTCCCCTTATCATCCTTACAATTATAGAAATGGCAAACAATGAAACCAAGAAATACATCTAAAGTAACACTGAAGACCGGGTCCAGACCAGGGCACAAGAGGTCGAAAGGGCAACCACCGTGGAAGCGATTTTTCAGCTTCATCGCTTCTCCTGTGATAAGAAGGCTCATACTAATAGCCGTCATAGCAGGAGCACTATATTATTTCAGATCCCAGCTGTTTTCCTGGACTACTGCAGCATGGGAAAGCATTTTCATCTCCCTTGGCTTCGGTTTAGTTCTGGTAGCCATTGCCCTGGTAGTGATAATCTGGGTGATATGGCGAGGGCAGTTCTCTGCTTCGCTAAGGCGATGGAATTGGTTCGTGGGGGGAATCCTACTGGCTTTAGCAGTGTGGGGAACACTTTCCCTTTTTTACCCTCAGGGAGGCATTCTGGCACGAGCTTCACTGGGAGGCTGGTTCGGACGGAGCATAAAAGAAGCCATAATAGGAACCTCGGGTATCGTAGCTATAGACACCGCAGGAGTCTTGCGGCTGGCCGGGACAGTTATGCTGGGTATTATTTTCATAGCTCCTCGCAAGTCCTGGCATGCAGTATCAATACCTTTTAGAAATAGAAGGCGTCTCACCAGGGTTCCCCAACCCCAACCCGGAATGGAAACACTCACCATTACTCCTCATGAGACCATAGCTCCCGAAGAACAGCCTGAACCCGCCGGGATGGTAGCAACGCCTGTTACCCCCTCCACCATTACTGCCAGCCAAAGCCCTGAGCGTACCGAACGAGTAGTATGGCAACCTCAACGCGAGCCAATTCTTACCCCCAGCGGTTGGCAGCTCCCTCCCATTGATATCCTGGATAAACCAACTGAACTGGAGTTGAACAAAGATGACATTAACAAGCGAGCTCGGCTGATTGAAGAAGCTCTAGCCAGCTATGGCGTAGATACTAAAGTGGTACAGATAAACACGGGACCCACTGTGACACAGTTTGGCATCGAGCCCGGCTGGGATCGTAAATACAAGGAAATCAAAGAGAAAGGTCAAACGCGACTGGAAGAAGTATCGAGAACCAGAATCAGGGTTGACCGCATTACTTCTCTGGCTAACGACCTGGCTCTGGCTTTGGCTGCCCCCAGTATTAGAATTGAAGCGCCTGTCCCGGGAAAATCAATTGTGGGTATTGAGGTTCCCAACACAACGTTTGGCTCTGTCTCCCTCCGCAGCGTGATAGAGTCTAACCCCTTCCAGAAGATAAAAGCCAGGACAAAACTGGCTATCTCACTGGGCAAAGGTGCCGGTGGCGAAGCGGTGGCAGCAGATTTGACCAGGATGCCCCATCTGCTCATTGCCGGGGCTACTGGTAGTGGTAAAACCGTATGCCTCGACTCTATTATTGGTTGCTTGCTTTTTCATAACAGCCCTGATGAAGTCCGATTCATCATGGTCGACCCCAAGAGAGTAGAACTGGTCGCTTTTAATGGCATGCCCCATTTGGCCGCTCCGGTAGTTGTGGACAGCGACAAAGCTATAAAAGCACTGCGCTGGCTTAACTATGAAATGGACAACCGCTATCGCCAGTTTGCTAAAGAAGGAGTGCGCAATATTGAAGGCTATAACAAAGACCGCCCTTCAGGAGAGGCACTGCCCTACCTGGTATTAGTCATTGATGAACTGGCTGACCTGATGATGACAGCCTTTGATGAAGTAGAACGCACACTCTGCCGAGTAGCCCAACTGGCCCGAGCCACCGGCATTCATCTCATCGTGGCCACTCAACGACCCTCGGTGGATGTCGTCACCGGGCTTATTAAAGCCAACTTCCCCACACGTATTAGCTTTGTGGTTACCTCCCAGGTAGATTCACGTACCATCCTGGACACTGTTGGAGCTGAAAAATTACTGGGTAGGGGCGATATGCTTTATATGCCCAGCGAAGCCAGCAGACCCAAGCGCCTACAGGGATGCTTTATTTCCGATGCTGAAATCGAGAGACTGGTGTATTTCTGGGGAAATCAGCGTGATGTGGCGGTAAGCTATATTGACTTCGATGAGGCGGCTGAGGCTGCTATCTTAAGTCATAGGGTAGGTTCCACTCCTGACCCGCTTCTGGACGAAGCAAAGCGCCTGGCACAGGAGCACAAGCATATATCCTCCTCCTTCTTGCAACGTCGTCTTCATGTTGGCTACCCCAGGGCTGCCCGCCTTATGGATGTGTTGGAACAGCAAGGTCTGGTGGATGGAACTCAGCCCGGGGAGGAAAGCTAAGTCCGCTATCTGTCATCCACCTGCTCTTCTATCATTCCAGCCGAAGTGAAGAATCTCTCCCTCAACACTGGCCCTATTTCAGGATGTTTCAATGCAAGTGCCACCGTTGTTTGTATCCAGCCCGAAATAGTGCCTGCATCGTAATATTCCCCTTCAAACTCATATCCGTATATATCCTGTTTTAACAGCAGGCGTTTTAACCCGTCTGTTAGCTGAATCTCCCCTCCCTCACCGGGAGGCGTAGACTCCAACTCCGTAAAGATTTCAGGCGTAAGCACGTATCTGCCCATCACAGCAAGAGTCGAGGGAGCCTGTGAGGGCTCTGGCTTTTCCACCAGGTCCATTACCCGGTAGATACCCTCCGCCACTTTACTGGGTTCAATTACGCCATACCTCCCCACCTCATTCTGTTCCACTCGCTTCAAAGCTAAAACACTGCCTTTGTTTTCCCAAAAAATTTCCAGCATCCTCCTAAGCACCACCTCCCCCTGTTCAAAAAGGTCATCAGGTAGCATTAAGACAAAGGGCTCATTACCCACCACTGCCCTGGCGGAGAGCACAGCATGGCCCAGTCCCAGCGGTTCTTTCTGGCGGACAAAGCAGAAATCAGCCATATCAGGCAGGTGACGTATTTTCTCTAACAGGTCAATTTTGCCTCGTTGTTCAAGCAGCTGCTCCAGTCCTATGTTTTTATCGAAATAGTCCTCAATGGCTGTTTTCCCCTGGGTTGTTACCATAATCACCAACTCAATGCCACAGGCAACAGCTTCCTCTACCGCATACTGGATAACTGGTTTATCCACCACTGGCAATAATTCCTTGGGTACAGATTTAGTGATAGGTAAAAATCTTGTGCCCCAGCCAGCAGCAGCTATTACAGCCTTTCGCACTCTCATTCTTCAAGCACCAAACTTTTTTAATTTCAGCGCGTTGGCCATAGCCAAAGACATGATATTAACAGCAGGAAAACGTCCCAGCCCGCCAGCGACGCAAGCACGCTCTGAGAACTCATCTACCTCATCAGGACGACACCATTTGGAACGCAGCATGAAGGGAACTGGATGCCAGCTATGCATGGCTAGAGTTGCCGGTGTAGAATGGTCCCCGGTGATAACGAGAACATCCGGATTCAGGTCGAGCATGCCAGGAAGTGCATTATCAACCTCCTCAATAGCACGGACTTTCGCCTCGAAGTCGCCATCTTCCCCCCTGGAATCGGTGCTCTTAAAGTGGACAAAGAAGAAATCATAATTCCCATAATGGCTATGCAGGCTTCTTACCTGGTCTGCTATATTGTTACCGGCGGGCAGTATCTGCATCCCCAGCAGCCTGGCGAGACCACGATACATGGGATACACAGCGATAGCAGCTGGATTTAGCATATAAATCTCAGGAATAGTGGGAATAGCTGGCCGCTGCGAAAAGCCACGCATAAGCACCATATTAGCAGAGGGTTCATTCTTCAAGGTGGCCCCCGCCTGTAAGATAAACTCGTTAGCTATTTCTGCTGTCTTCCGTGCCTGCGGCGATAGCGCCTCTATCTTTCCAGGTATCATGCCTGCCTGTTGCGGGTCAGAGTCCGTTAGCTCAGGTGATAATCCCTCGCCTCTGAGAATTAGTACGAACCTGTGTTCTTTCACCGGCGTAACCAGAACTTCAACTCCCCTGAGAGCAATTTTATTCAGTATCTGACATAATTCATAATTCTTCTCTGTGGAGATTCGCCCCGCCCTCCTATCAGTAATGATTCCTCTGCTATCGATGGTGCAAAAGTTACCGCGGGCTGCAATGTCCCCCGCCTTCAGTTCCATATCTATACCCAGAACTTCAATGATTCCCCGCCCAACATCATATCTGACAGGGTCATAACCAAAAATTGCCAGGTGCCCCGGCGCGCTTCCCGGAGTGATTCCAGCACCTACAGGGTCGATAAGACCGCAGACTGACTCGCTGGCTATCCTGTTCAGGTTTGGCTTTTTTGCCGACTCCAGTTCAGTCTTGCCCGTTTCTGGATGAGGTAGACCACCAATACCATCGATAATTAAAAACACTATCCTGGATGGCGATTTATAGGAGAGTTCCTTTAGTTGCTCAATTAAAATCATTATAACGGTCATTTTATCCCTTACGTTAACTGTTGACAAGCCACCCCCTGATGGGTATAGCATTATAGGCTGGTAATGTCAGACAATAAAGAGCGGAAGTTCATTCTGGGAATAGACCTTGGCGGCAGCAAGATTGCTGCCGTTATCGCTACCCCCCGGGGAGAAATCCTGGAGAGAGGGCTTAGCCCTACGCCTGCACAGGCCGGGCCTGACGCTGTAATAGAAAGCATTTGTGCTACCATCAGCGAATTGTTGTCCATAAAAGAACTGGAGCCATCTCAGCTTTCAGGGATAGGCATTGCTGCCGCTGGTATAGTAGACAGTGCCAATGGTAAGGTTATTTTTTCTCCCAACCTTCCTGGCTGGCATGATGTGCCATTAATCGATGCCGTTGAACAGCGATTTGGCATTTCTGCCTGCCTGGGTAACGACGCCAATCTGGCAGCACTGGGGGAGTGGCGCTTTGGCGTGGGCAAGAGAGTTGACAATCTCATTTACATTACTGTGGGCACTGGCATTGGAGGTGGCATCATTGCCAATGGGAAGCTATATACCGGGGCGTGTGGTGCTGCTGGTGAAGTTGGACATATGACTATTGACGTGAACGGGCCCAGATGCAACTGTGGGAAGGTTGGCTGCTGGGAAACTCTGGCTTCAGGTACTGCCCTGACCAGGGAAGCTGTAAAACAAGTCACAGAAGGTGTGAGAACATCCATTATTGAACTGGTGGGCGGCGATATAAGCAAAATTGACGCTAAGATCGTAAGCCTGGCAGCCAAACAGGGAGATACAGTAGCCCGGGAACTCGTCTCCCGTCTGGGCTATTACCTCGGTGTGGGTCTGGCCAACCTGGTCAACATCTTCAACCCGGAGTTGATTTTGATAGGCGGTGGTGTGGCAAAGATAGGTGACTCATTGCTACAACCAGCAATAACAGTGGTTAAGGAAAGTGCCTTCAGCGCATCAGCCAATGCCGTTGAAATCAAGCCCGCTATACTGGGAGACGACTCAGGCACACTGGGCGCAGTGGCTTTTGTACTGGAGCATAGAAATATAATTAAACAGCGTAGAAAAATATAAGGAGGTGAATTATGTTTTTTGGATCTGCTAGTGGAGGCTTAATCTTCGGTATAGCCAGCCTGCTCTTCGGTATCATTGTACTGATCTTCCCTAAAATACTCAATTATCTTGTGGGTATTTATCTTATCGTAGTGGGGGCGATAGTACTCATCGCTTACTTTGCTTAGCTCTGCCATAGAGTAGACCTTACCAAAGATGATTTGAGCAGGGTTATCAGGCTCAGTTGAAAGGAAGGCTTACAGGCTAAAATTATCTGTTCTAACAGATTTTTAATTCCTGCTGCCTGGGTGGTTTCGCCCTGCAGTTGATGGAGAAAGAACACAAAGGGGAAACATCCGGGGTTTGAGCCTGAAGATTCTTATTAAAACTGAATTGCCTGACACCTAAAAAGAGGTGTCCCGTGATATAATGGGCAAGCTCAGGAATATAAATCCTTGAAAAGGAGAGGGTTATGTCGGATGAAAAGGGGAAGTTGAAAGCTCAGGGAGATGCAATCCATTCAGGAGCGGCAGTTTCAGTTGAACCGGACAAAACGGTCATAAAATCGCTTGCACTTGGTGGTTTACTTGGTGGCGGGGCTCCCTGTGCGGTTGATGTTAAGAACGGGAAAGTGGTCAGGGTTAGACCATTGCACTATGACTGGAAATATGATAAAAAACAATTCAATCCCTGGAAGATTCACAGGAACGGTAAAACCTACGAACCTCTTATGAAGTCGGTGCCTTCCCCTTTCTCATTGGCTTACAAAAAGCGAACGTACTCTCCTAACAGGATTAAATATCCTCTAAAAAGGGTTGACTGGGACCCCAATGGTGAGAGGCACCCGGAAAACAGGGGTAAGAGTAAATTCAACAGAATCTCGTGGGATGAGGCCGCAGAGCTAATAGCCAGTGAAATAAAGAGGGTACACGAAAAATATGGACCCCTTGGCATCCTGGTGCAGGGAGACGGGCACGGAGAGTGTAAGACTATCAATACTCCTCACGGCCAGCAATCCTTGCTTCTGGATAAACTGGGAGGCTTCACACAGCAGGTTAGAAATCCGGATAGCTGGGAGGGATGGTACTGGGGTTCAAAGCATGTGTGGGGACAGGGAATCCAGGGTATGATGTGGCCAGCAGATAATATAGTGAAGGATATGACCGAGAACTGCGATTTAGTTCTGTTCTGGGGAGGTGACCCGGAAACAACACCCTGGGGATTTACCGGCCAGTGTGCCACACGGCTATGCTATTTCTGGTCAGAGGTGGGGATAAAACAGGTCTATATCTGCCCTGACTTAAACTACGGAGCGGCGATTCATGCCGATAAATGGATACCAATACTGCCCAATACAGATGCCGCGCTGCAACTGGCGATAATCTATGTCTGGATTATTGAAGGAACATACGATAAGGACTACGTGGCTACGCACACAGTTGGTTTCGACAAGGTTAAGTACTACGTTCTGGGCAAGGAAGACGGAGTACCCAAGACTCCTGAGTGGGCTTCAAAGAAGTGTGGTGTCCCGGAGTGGACAATTAAAGCACTGGCAAGAGAGTTTGCCGCCAGGACCACTTCGATAGCCCATTATTTTGGAGGTTCCATGATCAGGGGACCATTCTCACATGAACCTGCCAGGCTGGAATGTATATTGCTGGGAATGCAGGGACTGGGTAAGCCAGGTGTCCACCAATCCCAGATAACTTATACCGGGATGCCTAGAGCCGAAGGACTAAAATCCACCAGGTTCTTTAATCCTTCGTTGAGCGAGCGTCTGACAACGCCGGTGAGAACTACCATCGCTGCCTGGGGGAAACAACTTATTCCCAAGACCCTCATTAATAAAGTCATCCCCCATACTCCCATTACCTTCATGGGCGCCGGCGCGATCGAGGGGAAGACTGAAGACCAGTTCATCAAGTATACCTATCCTATACCTAAAGAAGAAGGTGGCACCGAGATACATATGATGTGGACTGATACTCCCTGTCGGACTACTTGCTGGAATGGCGGGAATGAGACGATAGAAGCCATGAGAAACCCGCAGATAGAATGCATTGTAGCTCAGCACCCGTGGCTTGAGAACGATTGCCTGTTTGCTGATATCGTCCTGCCTACCAATACCACATTAGAGGTGGAAGATATAGTGACCAACGTCAGGCAGGGCGTACAGTTTCAAAGTGTAGCGCTCCAGAGAGAGGCTGTAAAACCCGTAGGCGAATCCAAGAGCGACTTTGAAGCAGTGTGCGAGGTAGCCAAGAAGCTGGGAGTGTATGAAAAGCTTACAGAAGGTAAGACCGTTGAGGACCTGGAGAAATCCGTTTTTGACAATATGGAACTGCAAGATTACATCAGCTGGGATAACTTCAAGGAAAAAGAGTACTATGTTTTCCCGGCAGCCAAGGACTGGGAGAAAGACCCGGCAGGCTTCCTAAAATTCTACCAGGATCCTGAGAAAAATCCCTTGCCAACTCCATCCGGTAAGCTGGAGTTCTATTCGGAAAGGCTGGCTAAGCACTTCCCCGATGACAAGGAGAGACCACCGGTGCCACACTGGGTTGAAAAAAGCGATATGCATGATGAAAGGCTCTCCAGCGATAGGACAAAGAAGTATCCTCTGCTCCTTATGTCCAACCACGGCAGGTGGAGAGTGCATGCTCAGTGCGATGATATATCCTGGACCAGAGAAGCCCCGACCTGCAAGGTAAAAGGGCCAGACGGCTATATGTATGAGCCTCTCTGGATGCACCCTTCAGACGCCGAAAAACGAGGTATAAAGAGTGGCGATATTGTCAAGATATATAATCAGAGAGGAGCTGTCCTCGGCGGCGCCCTTGTCTGGGAGAGGATAATGCCCAGCGTAGTATACATTGACCACGGAGCGCGGGTTGACTCCATAATCCCGGGAAAGCTTGACAGAGGAGGTGCCATTAACCTCATAACTCCAGATTGGTTAACCTCTAAAAATTGCGTCGGCATGGCCACAAGTGGATTTCTGGTCGAGACTGAAAAGGTCACCATGGCGCAAATGGAAGATTGGAAGCAGCAATACCCCGAGGCATTCCAAAAAGAGTATGACCCTGCCTCCGGACTGCGCTTCAATGCCTGGGTTGAAGGAGGTATGTAGATATGAAAGCATTTGTAATCGATGTTTCACAATGCAACGGATGTTACTGCTGCCAGATTGCCTGCAAGGATGAGCATGTCGCAAACGACTGGACACCTTATGCCAGGCCACAGCCAGACACCGGCCAGTTCTGGCTGAAGATGAATGAGCTTGTTAGAGGTACTGTTCCTAAGGTCAAGGTAGCCTATATCCCCGTTCTCTGCATGCACTGCGATAACGCCCCCTGCATCCCATCGTGTCCGATAGAAGGCGCCATATACAGGAGAGACGATGGACTGATCATAATAGACCCAACGAAATGCACTGGTTGTAAGAACTGCGTTGACTCCTGTCCCTACGGCGTCATTTACTTCAACGAGGACCTTAACATAGCTCAGAAGTGTACCGGCTGCGCTCACCTACTGGACAACGGTTGGACTGTGCCCAGGTGCGTTGATGCCTGCCCCACGGGAGCAATAAAGCTCGCTGAAGAGTCCGAACTTGGTGACCTGATAAGCAAGGCTGAGTTGTTGCACCCCGAGTATAATACCAGTCCCAGGGTATACTACCTGAACTTGCCCAGGAGGTTTATCGGTGGCACCGTATATGACCCGGTCCAGAAAGAGGTGGTTATTGGTGCAACCTGCACCCTGACAGATTCAGCTAGCGGTGAGAAGTTTACTGCCACCACAGACGGCTTCGGAGATTTCTGGTTTGAGAAGTTAACGATTAGCACATTCTCTCTGAAGATAGGGAAGGACGGAAAAGCCAGAACTATAGATTCCATCAGTACAGAAAAAGATGTGAACCTGGGAGATATACCTTTCCCCTAGTTTTTTAACATCACTATGGATTTTTAAGGTGGTCGGGAGTATTCTTAACCACCTTTAAAATTATTATTCCCATCTGAACCTCTCGATTTCCGCTGTGCATTCTCCCATGGCTAACCTCCATCAGATTTAAACGTAAAAATTGACTTCCTACTCCGGCGAGCAGGAAATCAATATGCGGGTTAAGGCTGCCCTGGCATACCTGGAATCCTCGTAGAAGGCTAAGCACTAAAGTACTAAAGATGTGCCGTCCCCCGGCAATTTACCGTGCTAGCACACACGGTAGCGCTGCATGGCAGGAACATGTTAAGATGAGCTACGCAAATATTATTTCCCCTTTATCCCTCACAAGGAGGGAAGCCTTAAGGAGGGAAGCCTTATGGATGCCGTAGTATAGAATCAACACCAGGTAAATATTAAAAGGAGGTGACTCATGAGGAAGGTAATCTTCGTATTTCTATCTCTTCTACTCGTTATAGGAGGAATAGCCATTACCTCAATCCCTGCAACCGCAAAATCGACTGACTCGTTGCAACCAAACGCATATTCCATTGCCATAACTGAAGAAGAGAAGGCACTACTGGAAGATATTCTGGTCGAGATCAAACAGGCCAAGGAACTGGCTGGAGATACCGGTTTTCATCTCTTTGGCTCTTCCGAAGATAATGAAAGCCTCGACCGTCTGAACGACATAGAGAATATGGTCAAGGAGCTCCAAAAATTGATAGCTGCAGGTGAACAGGAAAGAGCTCTGAGGTATAAATATGTAATAGCAGAAAAACTTGAGGAGTTAATCAATTTCCTGCCTCTAGCTCCGCCCAATCTAACCACTGCCGCGCTGGCTACCGAAGCCTCAAATCCCCTGTACGATGAACTGGTGAGAATACTAGCTAAAATAAAGAAGCTCATAGCCATGGAAACAACCGTGGAATTAACCCCTTTAACCCCACCAGACCTTGTGATCGCACGCCCACCAGAAGCGGAGAAAATGCTTGTCTACTCTGCAAAATTCCTTTGCGGACCATCGTTTGGACAACAGGGTGTCCAGCGTGGCTCATATTCCACAGCCATCAACGTACACAACCCTCACAATGGCACCGTCTACCTCTACAAGAAAGCGGTGATAGCTCTGCGCGAGGATGACCCTCGCGGCAAGATCTCCAGCTTCCGTAAAGTTGAGTTAAAGGCAGACGAAGCCATAGACATCGACTGCATCGATATCTGGAGCCTACTCTATCCCTCACAGAGTGAAGCAGCAATAGGATCTCCTTCTTCTCTTACCACAGAGAGCATATCCCAGCTGTCTTCTCTCACCCCGGTAAATTCGATGATCCGCTTTATCACTGGCTTTGTCGTTATTTACTCCACAGCCCCTCTGGATGTAGTCGCAGTTTATTCCGCCAGCAACCCCGCTGGTTTCAGCCTTGACGTGGAATACATTTCCCCCAGCAGCCGTAGCCTGCTTCCCGGAACACCCCCACCACAGACCACCTGCCCCGAGGGATGCGTATGCCTGACAAGAACTGAGGCAACAGAATTCGGGCTTGAACTCTGCGCAGGACAGCTGACCCAATGCGGCACTGATGAAAACGGAGAACCAATATACTGCTGGCAGAGATCCCAGGCGTCAGAATGCCCCGATGGATGTTTCTGTATGTCACCGGAGAAAGCAGCAGAACTTGGCTACGTTCTCTGTGGTGGTGAGAAGATAAAGTGCGGAACTGATGCCAATGGGCGTGACCTTCTTTGCTATCAGAGGGCTCCCCCGGAAGAGTGCCCTGATGCATGCTTCTGTATGTCAGAGGCTGAAGCTAAGAGACTGGGATATGTCCTGTGTGGCGGACAGAGAATAGTGTGCGGGAAAGATGCCAATGGGCGTGACCTTCTTTGCTATCAGAGGGCTCCCCCAGAAGAATGCCCCGATGGATGTTTCTGTATGTCACCGGAGAAAGCAGCAGAACTTGGCTACGTTCTCTGTGGTGGTGAGAAGATAAAGTGCGGAACTGATGCCAATGGGCGTGACCTTCTTTGCTATCAGAGGGCTCCCCCGGAAGAGTGCCCTGATGCATGCTTCTGCCTGACACCTTTGAGGGCCAGAGAGCTCGGATATGTACTATGTGGGGAGCAGGCAATTAAATGCGGCACCGACGCTGATGGCCAAGACCTGTTCTGCTACAGAAAACCCACTGAACAACAGGTTTGCCCCGATAACTGCTTCTGCCTGACAGATGCTGAGGCTAAAAGACTGGGATATGTCCTGTGTGGCGGACAAAGAATAGAGTGCGGAGTTAATGCCGCGGGTTTGAAACTCTACTGCTTTGAGAAAAGACGACAGGATTAGCATCATTCATGAATGAAAGGGGACGAATTCACCATGGCTAAGGAATTCGCCCATCAGGAGTCTGAGGACTTCTAAGAAGTCCTCAGACTCGTTCACGTGTATCTCTACCCCAACTCAAGCTGCTGCTCGGATATCCACATAGATGGGAAATCCCAGATTAAACCCATTGAAATTGTAATAACATGGTTTCTAATGCCGGCCTCAAGCAAGCTTCTGATATACTTTCCACTGAAGAATAGTGTGGATACCATAAGTGGGATACATAGCTTAGAGCCATGTACCCCACTGAAAATTAACAAATAGGGGAGGTATACCTATCCTGTGGTGAGAAAAAAGCTTAGAATATAGTATAAACTGTCAAAAGGAGAGTAGTTGGAATGGCAGAGAAAAAAGATGAGTTCAGTGCTTACCAGGAGCCGGACAAGACGGTGGTAAAGGCGCTTGCCCTCGGCGGTTTAGACCGCGGCGGAGGTCCCTGCGCGGTCGATGTTAAGGACGGGAAAATAGTCAGAATTAGACCACTACACTATGATTGGAAGTATAAAAAAGAAGACCTGAACCCCTGGAAGTTTGAAAGGAACGGCAAAATCTATGAGCCTCTTATGAAATCACTGCCCGCTCCTTTCTCACTGGCTTACAAAAAGCGAGTTTACTCCCCCAACAGGATTAAGTACCCTCTAAAAAGGGTGGACTGGGACCCCAACGGCGAGAGGCACCCGGAGAACAGAGGTAACAGTAAATTCACCAGAATCTCGTGGGATGAGGCCACAGAGCTAATAGCCAGTGAGATAAAACGGGTGCACGAAAAATACGGGCCTTATGCCATCCTGGCGCAGGCAGATGGGCACGGTGAGTGCAAGACTATCCATGCTCCCCATGGCCAGCAAACATTACTCCTAGAGAAGTTAGGAGGCTTCACGCAGCAGGTTAGAAATGCCGATAGCTGGGAGGGATGGTATTGGGGAGCAAAGCATGTGTGGGGACAGGGTAGCATCGGTATGATGGACCCGTCAGATAATATCATAAAGGATATGACCGAGAACTGCGATATGATCCTGTTCTGGGGATGCGACCCGGAAACAACCATATGGGGATTTACCGGCCAGTGTGCCACACGGCTATGCTACTTCTGGTCAGAGGTGGGAATAAAACAGGTTTACATCTGCCCTGACGTGAACTATGGAGCGGCGATTCATGCCGACAAATGGATACCAATACTGCCCAATACAGATGCCGCGCTGCAACTGGCCATAATCTATGTCTGGATCACTGAAGGAACATATGATAAGGACTACGTGGCTACGCACACAGTTGGTTTCGACAAGGTTAAGTACTACGTTCTGGGCAAGGAAGATGGAGTACCCAAGACTCCTGAGTGGGCTTCACAGAAGTGTGGTGTCCCGGAGTGGACAATTAAAGCACTGGCAAGAGAGTTTGCCGCCAGGACGACCTCGATTGCCCACCATTATGGCGGTTCCATGATCAGGGGAGCGTACTCACATGAGCCCGCCAGGCTGGAAGTAATATTGCTGGGAATGCAGGGACTGGGAAAGCCAGGAGTCCACCAGAGCCAGATGACCCAGAAGGGGATGCCCAGAACCAATGGGTTGCAAGTACGCCTTATCCTCAATCCGGCGTTCAGCAAGCGGTTACAAAGGCCCATACAGGCCACTGTCATGCTGGCACCTACCAAACAGTATCTCCCCAAGGCACTCGTCCATAAGGCCATTCCCAATCCACCGGTCAGTTGTTGGGGTAGCGGGTCAATCTACGCCCCGGTTGAAGACCAGTTTAAAAAATATACCTATCCTATACCCAAAGAAGAGGGTGGCAGTGAAATACATATGATGTGGACTGATACCCCCTGTCGGACTACCTGCTGGAATGGCGGGAATGAGACGATAGCAGCCATGAGAAATCCGAAGATAGAATGCATTGTAGCTCAGCACCCGTGGCTTGAGAACGATTGCCTGTTTGCTGATATCGTCCTGCCCAGCAATACCACATTAGAGGTGGAAGATATTGTGACCAACATGAGAGGAGGTTTACAGTTTCAAAGCATCGCGCTGCAGTGGCAGGCTATCGAACCCATAGGAGAATCCAAGAGCGACTTCGAGGTAGTTGGTGAGGTAGCCAAGAAACTGGGTATGTATGAGGAGTTTACTGAAGGTAAGACCATTGAAGACCTGGAGAAATCCGTTTTTGATGGCGTGGGCTTGCAGAATTTTATCGGATGGGAAGAATTTAAACAAAATGGTTACTTCGCTTTCTCCACCGCCGAAGATTGGGAGAAAGACCCGGTCGGTCTTATAAAATTCTACCAGGACCCTGAGAAAAATCCCTTACCAACTCCATCCGGTAAGCTGGAGTTCTATTCGGAAAGGCTGGCTAAGCACTTCCCCGATGATAAGGAGAGACCACCGGTGCCACACTGGGTTGAAAAAAGCGAAATGCATGATGAAAGGCTCTCCAGCGATAGGACAAAGAAATATCCTCTGCTCCTTATGTCCAACCATGGCAGGTGGAGAGTGCATGCTCAGTGCGACGATATATCCTGGACCAGAGAAGCCCTGACCTGCAAGGTCAAAGGGTCAGACGGCTATATGTATGAGCCTCTCTGGATACATCCCTCAGACGCCGAAAAACGGGGTATAAAGAGTGGCGACATTGTCAAGATATATAATCAGAGAGGAGCTGTCCTCGGCGGCGCACTTGTCTGGGAGAGGATAATGCCCGGCGTAGTATACATTGACCACGGAGCGCGGGTTGACTCCATAATCCCGGGAAAGCTTGACAGAGGAGGTGCCATTGACCTCATAACTCCAGATGAATTGACCTCTAAAAATTGCGTCGGCATGGCCACCAGTGGATTCCTGGTCGAGACTGAAAAGGTCACCCTGGCGCAAATGGAAGATTGGAAGAAACAATACCCCGAGGCATTCCAAAAAGAGTATGACCCTGCCTCCGGCCTGCGCTTCAATGCCTGGGTTGAAGGAGGTATGTAGATTTAACATCCAGTGCCACTACAACTGGCTTTACTCAATGGGTTTTTATTCTATGGTGGGCAGTAGAGGACTTGAACCTCTGACCTCCTGTGTGTAAAACAGGCGCTCTAACCACTGAGCTAACCGCCCGTCCCTCGTCAGATAAGGGGAAGTGACGGGTGGGCCTCCATCCA
>Ga0209986_10001518_pt1 | contig 22160 bp, 22 predicted proteins | sample BlataG_FD_183168 | JGI IMG/M metagenome (GOLD analysis project Ga0209986, IMG submission 183168) | Deep subsurface microbial communities from Black Sea to uncover new lineages of life (NeLLi) - Black_00105 metaG (SPAdes) (version 2) | ecosystem: Environmental > Aquatic > Marine > Oceanic >... | reverse complement strand
AACTTTACCCGTCCGCACCAATCTCTTGCCTATCTTACTCCTGTAGAGTATATTGAAAAGGAACTTGCTAAAATCCGTAGTCCAGTGTTACCTATGTGGTCAGCCAGGACAAAAACTTGACAAAATTTTAGTGGTATGTTAGCATTAAAATGCTCCAAGTAATCGAACAAGAACTTGGTGAGTGTGGAGCCGACCGCCGAGTAAGTGGAAGCCGAAAAGTACTGGGAGATAAAAGGCCCAGCGCAAGGTAGGCGAAAGCAGAAAGGAGGGTGGGTGGAGAGTCAAGGAAAGGGAGGTTACTTGGGGCAATTTTTATCCCCAGCTTTTTTCTTTTATTGTTATACGTGCTATAAATATTGCCATGGAAAAAGGAGCTGAGCTTGGTTATTTATTGTAGCTCCTCGTCTTTGATTAGCTCAGGGTGGAGGATGCCGATGAAGGGCAAATTGCGGTATTCTCCCTTGTAATCCAGTCCATAACCCACTACGAACTCATCGGGTATTTTAAAGCCTACGTAATCAAGAGGCACATTTACCAAACGGCGTGCTCCTTTATCAAGCAGGGTACAAACGCGAAGACTAGCAGGATTGTGAGCGGAGAGATGACCGAGAATGTAATTCAGTGTCATGCCAGTATCCACAATGTCTTCAACCATTAGTACATGTTGCCCTACTATGCTGCTATCGAGGTCTCTGGTTATTTTGACTACCTGGCCGTCACCGCCATAATACGAGACAGCCATGAAGTCCACGGTAACTGGGATGGAGAGATTCTGCATCAGGTCAGCCATAAAGCAGACAACGCCCTTTAAGACGCCTATTAACACCAGTCGTTGACCAGCGTAATCCTGCGAAATGTGTCTGGACAGGGTTCTAATCCTTCGTTGAATTTGGGCGTGGCTGTACAAGACTCTGTCGATTCCCTCTACTTTAGCCTCGCCCAGAGGGCCATACCCATATTTGGCTAGCAGCTTGACAAAATCGCTTTTGGTTAGAAGCCTGACTTTGACTTCAGGGTAAAGTTGCCTGAGCTGGCGCAACTTGCGATTCTTCTCGGTTAGCAGATTTTGTTTTAATGTAGTGAGTTCAACATACAGGTCCAACTCGGGTAAATAAAAATCGGGAGTGAACATCTCTGCTATCTTGCTACCATCCCACCTAAGAGGAAAGGAACGAGGCTCATAAAGCCATTCAATACAGTAAAAATCTAAAAGTTTGGCAAAATCCTCCTCGCTGGGATGAGCGAAAGTGGTTGGCTTCAGCGGAGTAGTCGGTAACGGGGATGCTTGAGACGATTTTCTTCGCTTCTCACTTGCCTTATAGTCTTGCTCTAGTAATTGATGAAGCTCTGCTCTCTCAAAGATGACGGCGCATATATCAGCAACACTGAGTAAGAAGCCTTTATCAGCTTCGGAGAATTGGCGAGGCTCGCGAGTGTAAATTCGAATCTCCCCGATAGCCTCTCCTTTTCCAAATACAGGAACCCCGAGTATAGATGCTATTCCTTGTGTTAGTGCTATTTGGGGATGTTGAATTCTTTCATCTTTGGTAGCATCGGCAATAAATACTACTTTCCCATCAAGGATATCGGGAAGGCTTTTGCGGGCATCAAGGGGACCCTTTCTAAGGTAAAGGTCGCTCAAACCATACGTGCCTACAGTGATTAAATATTCCTTTCGGGCATTGAGGGACAAGATGCGACAGCCAGTTACCTGCATTGCCCTGGCGGTGCTTTTAGCTATATAATTACAAATCTTTCTTAAGCCAAAAGCTGAATTGGCAACTTTAGTGATTCGCTTCAGGGCTGAATAATAACTACCTCTCGACCTACCCACTTTTCTCGTACCCTATCCGCATTTAGTAAAACCACAGGCGAGGCAAATGTTGCAGCCTTCCTGGTAAATCAGAGGACCACCACAATCTGGGCATTGCCCGGCCCAACTTTTAATCATCTCAGGATTTTTGGAAGGAGCACCTGGATTAGTGGTGGGTTTTTCTCTAATGTACTTCTCCAGCACGCTGGCAATAGCATCGGCACAGGATAAAATAGCATGTCCCTGTTCCCAGGCAATGGAGGGGCATCTGATGCCGCGCAGATGCTTCACAACAGAATCTACCTCTATTCCAGACCTTAGCGCCAGGGATGTTAGGCGGCTAATAGCCTCAAGCTGTGCTGCAGCACAACCTCCAGCTTTCCCTAGAGTGGAGAAAACCTCGGATATTCCCCGACTATCAAAGTTTACTGTCACATAGATGTAGCCACAACCAGTGTTTACCCTTTCGGTTACACCCCTGGTAACTTTAGGCCTTTTCCTGGGAGCTAGCTTACCTTCAGTCTTTTTTACCCCCTCACCTACAGTGAGTACCTGACTATCTCGACTCCTATCACGATAAATAGTTATCCCTTTCAAGCCTTCCTGGTAAGCCAGCATGTACACCTTAGCTACATCCTCGGGCGTCGCCTCGTGAGGGAAATTGACTGTCTTGGATACAGCGTTATGTGTAGACTTCTGGAATGCTGCCTGCATCTTAACGTGCCACTCAGGAGATATGTCATGGGCGGTGACAAAGAGCCTTTTTATCTCTTCAGGAACTTCTTCTATGTCTTTTAACCTCTTTCCTTCAGCTAGCTGCTTCATTAGATCCGGGGAATAGAACCCTCCCCTTTTGGCTGTCTCCTCAAAATAAGGGTTCACCTCTATAAATTCTTCGCCTTCCAGGATATGACGCACATAGCTTAAAGCGAACAATGGTTCAATGCCACTGGAGCAATTAGCGATTATGCTCAGAGTGCCAGTAGGGGCGATAGTAGTTCTGGTGGCATTTCTCACCCTGATATTATCAGAAGCATAGGCACTCCCCTCGAAAGCGGGGAATACCCCTCTTTCCTGTGCTAGTTTCATAGAAGCTTCGGTCGCCTTCTCAGATATAGTCTCCATCATCTCCTCTGCCTGTTCTAATGCTTGGTCTGAGTCATAAGGGATACCAAGCTGAATCAGCATGTCGGCAAAACCCATCACCCCCAGGCCTATTTTCCTGGTAGCTTTCGTTCTCTCAGCTATCTGAGGCAAAGGAAATTGATTAACATCAATAACGTTATCGAGGAAGCGGATTGTCAATTCGATCGTCTGAGACAGTTTATCCTGGTCAATCTGTGGCTGATTATCCTGGCAAGTTATCATTTTGGCTAAGTTTATGGAACCTAAATTACAGGACTCGAAGGGGAGCAGAGGTTGTTCCCCACAGGGGTTCGTGCTTTCAATTCTGCCTAGGTGCGAGACGGGGTTCTTCTCATTTATTCGATCAATGAAAACAATGCCCGGGTCGCCGGTACGCCAAGCCATGTCAACTATTTTGTCAAATACCTCTTTGGCATTAAGCTTATCCATCACCTCTCCAGTTCGTGGGTTCACCAAATTGTAATCGGTGCCTTTTTCCAGCGCTCTCATGAACTCATCGGTCACAGCTACAGAAAGGTTAAAATTGGTTAGAGCTTCCGAGTCTTCCTTAGCCTGGATGAATTTCAAGATGTCAGGATGCTCAACATTGAGTATTGCCATATTGGCTCCGCGGCGCATGCCGCCTTGCTTTATGACATCAGTGGCGGCATCAAAGACTCGCATGAAAGAAACAGGGCCGCTAGCAATGCCACCTGTAGAACCAACTCTGTCTCTTGCCGGTCTAAGTCGAGAAAAGGAAAAGCCGGTACCTCCGCCACTTTTATGAATCAAAGCAGTATATTTAACCGCATCAAAAATAGACTCCATAGAATCCTCAATAGGTAAAACAAAGCAAGCTGATAATTGTCCTAGTTCGCGACCGGCATTCATTAATGTAGGTGAGTTAGGTAGAAACTCTAGGCTTTCCATTAATTGATAAAAAGCTTCTTCATAAAGAGAGACATCTGCCTTGGGATTGTAGGTAAGCTCAGCTGAGGCAATGTGCCTGGCGACACGGCGCAATAGCTCTTGTGGGGTCTCAATGACTCTCCCTTCCCCATCCTTTGTCAAATATCTCCTTTCCAGAACCCTTAAGGCATTATCGCTAAGCTTGACATCAGCAGTGACTTGAACCATTGGTTTGGCTAGAATAACAGGCACCTCTTTGGTCTGGGTTTCCATTTCAGGCGTAGTCTCCTCCAGCCTAGTTGATTCTTCACTAGCTAAGATTTCTTTCACCTTAGCGTGAATCTCAGACTGAGTGGGGTGGCGTTGTTGTTGACGGTGCTTTGGGACCAAGCGTTCCATTCCAGGTAGGGGTTGCTGCTGTTCCAAGCGGTCAATCACCTGGGTGGTGAGTTGCTCTATCTTGTTTCTATCACGTATACCCATTGACTCAGCATCAGCCACTACAGCCCTCAGAATTTCAGTGCGATTAAGATATCCTCCGTCGTCGTTTCTCTTGCGACTACTACTTAACACAGCACCCCCAGATTTGGTATTTTGCGTTGCTTTATCTATTAGGGAAAGCTAGAGAAATAACATACCTCATTTCACCACTCCCAAAACCTTTGGATTCGATAGGTAAACGTTTAACACTACCATCAATTTCAAAGGATTTATGGCACTTGACAGGATTGTCGTATTGGTAAGCTTTGTACAAGGTGGAAGTATGCCTAGCGAGTGTATGCACTGGCATATAGTCAGCCTTGCCCTTCGATTTTTTCCCGGGGCCTACACGCCACGCTAAACGAAGCACTTTGGACTTGGTTCCTGGCCGCTGACGCCAGAGAAGGACAATGCAAGGCTCCGCGCTAAGCTCGGCAATCCGAATAGCAGTTGAGCTAATGGAGACTCTGAAGATGTTGGCTAATGATTCAATCGAATTGATACAGGCGCCAAGACTTGACAAATATTTCTTGAAGACAATCTCCGGCATGAGTAGTTCTGTGGCAGCAGCATCACATAGGCGTTCTCTAGTTTTTGCGCCAGCCATTGCCTCAGCTTGTGGATTGAATGTTCGAAACTCAGCTTCCTCTATGCAAAGTTCCAGGTTTAGCTCACTAAGTAAGGCGTGCCCAATTTCGTGAGCACAAGAAAAATTTTGCCTGGCCAAGTTATGCATTTGGTTCACCCTAATCACGTCCCCGTCATGTAATTTGATTAGAATAGCGCTTACTTGCCCCAAATCCGCTTTCTCAATTCTTTTTATGCCTAGCAGGGGAGCGTATTCTTTTGACAAAAACGGTGGTCTCCCATGTCCTCTCTGTTCAATCAATTGGTTCATGAGCTGTCTGGCTCGTTCAACGATAAGGCTAGTTGATTGTTCCAAATTCAAAGCCATAGCAATACCTCTCACCCTATGCCATCACCAAATAATGAGTATATGCCCATTAATCACTCCTATAGTTCCAGCTAGTACATATATAAATCATGAAGCCTCTTACTGGGAGCCAGTGGCGTGAAGAATTCCTTTAGCTCCTCATATGTTATGGATTCGACCGCGGCAGGACCAATTTGTCCTCCCTTTCCCTTCCCTGTTCTCCTTTTGCCCGGGACGAGGTTTTGATAAAGGGTTCTACGTTGCGAGTCGCTTAGGGAGAGAGTTCCTGTGTATGCCGCACCGTGTAGCCAGATTTTCTGGTCAAGTGGTAGATTATCGAGAGTCTGTAGTGAAATTCCCTTCTTCTCAAGCCACGGGCGAAGCTGTTGTTTAAGTGTTTCCATGTCCTTGTGGTTCGATATTTTCATCATTTTCCTCCACTTAATATTTCCGTTAATTTACGATGCTCAGCTTTATCCATCTCCAACATCAAATTCTTGACTTGTTTTCTTGTTGGTTTTGGGCATTTTATCTTCTCTTACAACCAATCAGGAAATTCACCGCCTTAGAAGAGGGCGGCGGTAGCTGGTTTGCCCCGATTCCATCGGGGTTAGCTCTTTTCGTACCGCCAAGCTATCCACTTCTTGTTTTAAAGCACCGATATCAGCGAATTCTCGGTAAACACTGGCAAAGCGAATGTAAGCAATGTGGTCTAGTTTCTTTAGTCCTTCCATAACCAAGTCACCAATATAAGAACTGGCAACCTCGCTCTTGCCCGCCTTGTAAAGCTCAGCTTCAATGTTGTCCATAAGTTTATCAACGGCGCCTGTAGGCAGAGGGCGTTTCTCACAAGCTTTGCGGATGCCTAATGAGAGTTTATCACGGCTGAATTCCTCACGTCGCCCATCTTTCTTAATAACGAAGATCTCATGTGGCTGTATGCGCTCATAAGTGGTAAATCGAGCACCGCAGGCGAGGCATTTTCTTCGGCGCCTCACCACTTCATCTAAGCCCCGAGAATCTATCACCCTTGCTTCTTGCCCACCGCAGTAGGGACAGTTCACGAATTTCTCCTAAAAGTTGTGTTATAGAGACAGTTTAGCACTAGATGTAGTAAAATGCAATATCTTGTACTGGTTCATATGATTAGTGACACTTCCTCCTTTCTTTTATTTTGCCAATGTTGTTCCAGATATTGCTGTGGTGTAAGGTACCCCAGTGCCTGGTTTGGACGAACCCTATCATACACTCCTTCCCATTTCAGCAAAGCTCGATTTAGCTCTGGCATCTCAAAACTGGCGTCCGTTACCTCGTAAAACTCCTCGGTGTGTGTTCTTTGTGCTCTCTCTACATGGCCGTTGAGTTTAGGAGAGCGTGGTGGCAAGACAAATAGCTTAATACCCCTTCGTTGACATTCTCTCTCAAAAGCATCTTGAAACTCTGATCCTCCATCTACCTGGATTGCTTTGACAGGAAAAGGCATCCGCTTTAATAGAGTATCAATAAAGCCGGATGCGGTGTGAGAAGTTGCTCTGGTGTGAGCTTCCAGAACATCCCATCTGGAAATGATATCCCTGGCGGTGAAATGCTTGAGCACTACACCCGGCAGAGGCCTGACATCCAGTGTGTCCACTTCTACAATATCTCCCGGCTCTTTAGCCACATATTGCTTGGGCTTCCTTACTGCATAGGGACGTTGCCATTGCCTTTTCCTGGCTGATATGTGGTTTGGCAGTGGCTCCCTTAATACACCACGCTCCTTTAGTTTATGTAATATTCTGCCTGCTGTGGAGGCAGAGCAGTCAAAGCTATCATGATGCAATAGAACTACCAGTTTATCTTTGCCCCATCTGGGATATTCCTCTCTTAATCTGAGCACCGCCTTAACCAGCTCCACTGAATAAGTAGGCTGCCTTACATGCCTGGGACGATGGGAGCGGTCCTCCAAACTCTCTATATGCTTGGGGTTGTAGCGCTTTTTCCAGCGGTAAAAGGTTTGAGGAGAGATGTCGAAGTGGCGGCAGGTAAGCCTGGCATTGTGGTCGCGGGAATTGTAGTAATCGAACCATTTGAGTCTTTGCCTGGCTTTCTTTGATAGCACCGGGATACTTGCCAGGCGTCCATATCCCGGAATTTCGCCATAAACATTCATAGTGCAACCATTATAGCGTCCTTTCATGACCCATGTATGTGTCACCCATCTGTCTGAACTAGATCATATCTTGTGCTGGCTAACTTTCTCATCCTGGTAACTCCTCACGGTAAGTTATTACCACTAAACATACCACGAGTGTTACCCATGTATCTCAGCCACCGCAGCGCTTCAAACTGACATATTCGTTGAAAAGGAGAAAGTTGAATCTGCCCTTGCCTCTTACATAGCAGAGATGACTTGGTTTGAGCTACCATGAGTTTAGTTTTTGGTCGAAAGCCAGCTAGACTGAAAGATAGTTTGACTGCTAGAGCGGTGCGTGTATATAATTTGAGGTGAGAGCGAGGCGAGAGACGTTGATTTTTGATATAGTTCAGCAACGGAAAAAATCTCTTGTCCTGGGGGGCGTCCGATTTCAGGCACAGATTGGCTTTGATTTTGGGCGGTTAGCTCAGCGGTTAGAGCGCTTGCTTCACACGCAAGAGGTCACTGGTTCAAATCCAGTATCGCCCACCATAAACTTTAATAAAAGGGAGGTCAACAAATGAACGAAGATAGAGGAGGCTTGCTTAGCGCTGGCGGAATTCTGTCTATAATAGTCGGAGCAGTCGAGATAATTAGTGGAGGAGCGCTGGTGGTTTTGGGAATCATCGGCTATATGCCATTCTGGGAGTCGCTTTGTCCATTTATTCCGAACACTGGCGGTGCCCTTAGTATGTGTATCTTCCCGATGTGGGTGATTATTGGGGGAGGAGTTCTTATTGTTCTGGGCATAATAGCGATAGCAGGTGGCATCTCGGCTGTAAAAAGGAAGAGTTTCGGGCTGTCCTTAGCTGGAGCTATTTGTGCCTTTATTCCCTGCAATATATTGGGGTTATTGGCAATAGTTTTTGTATCCCTGGGGAAGAGAGAATTTTAGACAGAGTGGTAGATGCCGAAGTGGCGGAAAGGCAGACGCGCTACGTTCAGGGCGTAGTGCCCTTAAGGGCGTGAGGGTTCAAATCCCTCCTTCGGCACCATTTGAGAGTATTTCCCCGAAGCCACCTGTCCTATAGGTCAGGGAAAATTCTTGGGCAAATTTCAGTGCCGCGGTAATTAAATTAGGTTCGGTTTTTATATTTAAGCGGTATAATTGGGGCAAATATGAATTACCCAGGATATATATAAAAACCTTAAGCGGGGATAGTACGTTCTTTCGCCCAAGCTCTTAGCGCAGAAATCCCCTCTTTTTTTATGATGGATAGTGGTTTTATGGATTTGATTTGTTCAATAATATGCCTGGTTGAAATTACTTCTTTCTCAGTAGAAGCTCTATAAAGTGCCGAGATAATAGCTTGTTCAATCTCAGCCCCACTAAAATCAACAGTTGCATCAACAATCTTTTTCAACTCAAAATCCTCTGGTTTAAGCCCTCGTTTTTTAAGGTGTATCTTTAAAATCCGTTCCCTTGATTCCGCATCAGGTAAATCTACAAAGAATATTTCGTCAAAACGACCCTTTCTCAAGAACTCAGGTGGTAAGGCGATAGATATCATTTGCCGTGGCAGCAATAAAACAACTCGCCTTGCGTTCCTGCATCCAGGTCAAAAACGTACCCAAAATGCGCTGAGAAACACCACCGTCAATATCACTACCAGAAGCAGCAAATCCCTTCTCTATTTCGTCGATCCAGAGGCAGGCCGGGGCCAATTTCTCTGCTATCATCAATGCTGTCCTTAAATTTTTCTCTGTCTCGCCGACGTATTTACTGTAGAGTCTAGCTAAGTCCAGCCTATATAAGGGTAGCTTGAGTTCTCGTGCGATGACTTTTATCGCCAGGCTTTTTCCGCAACCTTGCACTCCCATTAGCAGTAATCCTTTAGGAACAGGAAGGGAAGTAGTTTTTTGTGTAGAGAAACTGTCCTTTCGTTCTACAAGCCAGCGCTTTAGATTATCAAATCCGGCAATATTATCTTTGTCTTCGGTTAAACAAAATTCCAGAAGGCCTTCCTGATCAAAGATTTTCTTCTTATAAGTTTCTATTTCGCTCAAGTCATTCATATCAAGAATGTTATCCGCTAATAAACATCGATTTATAACATTTCGTATTTGCTGAATAGATAGTCCCTTCAAAGCACTAGTGATTTTGTCTAGCTCTTCATCGCTTAAAGATAGCGCTACCTTGTTGTTTGTTCTTTTTAGCTCCTCGGCCGTTTCTTTGATTACTGCTTCAATTTCATCCTCAATCGGATAACCACCCATTAAATGAGCAGAATCGGGCTGAATATCCTTGGGTAATTTATATTCGGCAGAAACAATTACAAAAGTGTTTCTTGTTCCTTTTATATGATTAATAATATCCTTAAAAAGCCTGAGTACTAAAACATCCTCTATATACTTTTCAAAATCCTTTAAGACAAACAAACCAGGCCTTATCTCCTCATCTTCTCTAGGTTTAAGAAGAGACTGTACCATTCGGAGCATTTTGACCGGCTCTTTTGTTTGGTAGTAAGAATCGTCCTTATCGCCTCGTCTGAAGCCATCCGTTATAGACCATTGATAATAATCAAGATTCAACTGCTCTGCAATTGCTCGTAGTTGCCTGATAGTATAGATTTCATCTACTGTTTCCAGGCAAATGACAGGATATTTGGATTTAACTAATAGATTTAGCTCTTCATTAGTAGCGCCCACGATATTTATTCTCCCGAATAACCCTTCCTTTCTCTGATATTATACTATTGTCTATTTAAAAATAAACTGAAATTTGCCACGCGGAGATATGGCAGCGCGCCCAAGCGCGCATGTCACTATTTTATTGACGGGGAAGTAGAGTTGTAGTAATCTTTAATCGGATAAGATATTCGTAAAACAGCCTTTCGGGTATTCTTCATACGAAGAGCACCAGTTATGTGGAGTCTCTAGTTAAATGGGGTTCCCGAAAAGTACACTGAGCGAAGCGAGGGACTTTTCGGGGTGTATTTGCGCCTGTAGCTCAGCTGGATAGAGCGCAGCCCTGCGGAGGCTGAGGTCGCGGGTTCAAATCCCGCCAGGCGTGCCATGGGCGGTTAGCTCAGTGGTGAGAGCGCCTGTCTTACACACAGGAGGTCAGAGGTTCAAGTCCTCTACCGCCCACTCCTAAACACCAAGATTCCCACAGTGAATGTTTTGTAGCTAAATGGTCATAAAAGTTCACAACTGAACTGCTGGAGAAGTTCAACTCTTCTTACATGATAATCTTTCCGTATGTGAGTTTAGCTCGAAGATTATTGGCTGATACAGAAATTTGGCTTTGTGAAACGCGAAGTTATTCTATGGGCTTCAAGCTATCCTCTGCTTCTCTTCCAGTCGGCTATTGCCTTATTCAACTCCTTGAGGAAAGACTCCCGATTGCCTGGCGAAATCACCACACACATTCCTTTGCTTCTCACGATTTCCACTATATCTTTGGTTGAGGTGGTGAAGCGAAGCCCCCAGAAGCCCAGTGCCTTCTCTCCTCTTGCCTCTCTTGCTTCTTTGATGGTGTCAAACTTGATATTGACAGAGAGTGGCCCACCCAAAACTATCTTAACCCTGTCCATAAAGATTTGATACCTTCTGGGAAAGGTTGCCCAGAAAAGCAACAGGACGAAAACAGCAGTGGCGAACAAGACTATGGAGGCGTTCCTTGTCTCTTCCTCAGACTCGGCTGGCAATACTCCGTAATAAATTGAAATGCTGAGAACTATGAGTAGAAGTGGTGCAAGGGCGAATAAAGCTTTGAGCCAGAGGTCATACCTTGGTCTATCTTCATAGAGGACGAATTCCATATGTGATTTCGTAGCGTACTATACTCCTGCGGAACAACATAATTCCAGCGGGACAATTAAGCTACCGGAGAAGCCCGTCTTTTCCCTCATGATAGCCCCTCCTCTATTACCCACCTTTCAGGTGGCTAAAATCAGTCCTACTATAGACAGCCCATACCATACTCCCATGCCTCCTCTGCAATCTGGAGTTTACCATACAGGCCTTGACCGTTTCAGTAGCAGCAGATACTGGTTTCGGCATACTCACAGGAGGAATTCTCCAAAGAAAATGTGATGAACGCCATTGCCAGTGCCTCTCGGCCTGGGATTTCAGGTTACCATGATAAGGGCTATAATTGGCAAGATACTAGCAACTTAGTATCTACGTCGTCCACCTCCTCCACCAGACCCACCACCACCATAGGATCCCCTGCCACCACCGCCATAGGATCCCCTGCCACCGCCGCCGCCGCCGCCTTCGGAGCGAGGGCGTGCTTCATTAACACTGAGTGTCCGCTCTCCCAACGTTGTTCCATTCAGCCCATTAATTGCCGCCTGGGCCTCAGATTTCGTTGCCATCTCAACAAACCCAAAACCTCTAGATTCGCCGCTGTATTTATCCTTAATGATGTTCACCGATGTGACCTGCCCAAAAGCCTCAAATGCCTGACGCAATTCACCCTCGGTAGCCTCGCGGGATAAGTTGCCTACATATATATTCATAATGTTACCTCCCTTTCTGTTTTATAGTCTTGCCCCTCATGCAACCAAACTTATAAAACTGCACTAAATTCTTTTACTTCTGAACCTTCGGGGGCTGAATTTGGTTCCAGCCCCCCTTTGAATTCCATCTGCGTTAAGTCAAAGCCGACTGCCCGATTTCATCTTGCTGTAACACTCACTACAATATACTGGCCTGCCCTCTCGAGGCTCAAAAGGAACTTCACATTCTTTACCGCACTCAGCACATACGGCGGGATATATTTGTCGGCTAGACCTGTATCCGCTGGAGTTATTGCGCTGGGTTCTTCTCGCTTCGCGGCAAGTAGGGCAGCGCTTGGGTTCATTAGTATATCCCTTATTGGCATGGAATTCCTGCTCATCGGCGGTAAAGATGAATGTCTTACCGCAGTCAGAACATTGCAGTTTTTTGTCTGTAAATCCCATTGGATGACCTCCTTTCCTATAATACTTGGCTTGAGTTTCGGTCATCCAACGGTCGCAAATGGGCCCAGAAGAGCTCTTACTGAGACGTGATAACCTACACTTATAAGCGCCAATTTAAGTATAATAAAGCACTTAAAAAATTGCAACTTTTGGGAAATCGCTGTCTGTTTTTATCTTGAAGCACTGCTAATAATGAAATGACTGGCTGTGAACGACAGCATAGAGCAAGGAGGGTGTGTGTATAAAGAAAAACTGAAGTTGAAATTCATGGGCTGCCTGGTAGGGACTGCAATCGGCGATGCTCTGGGTGCCAGGCGGGAAGGCGGGGGCATGTCCAGAAGCGAGGATATCGTTTCTCTTGCAGAAAAGCTGGAACAGCTAATTTATACCGATGATACCCACATGACCATCGGGGTTGCCGAATCCCTGGTAGAAAACAAGGGCTTCGATGGAGAACACATGGCTCAGAGCTTCATAAAAAATTATGAGGCTGAGCCGTGGCGCGGCTATGGGCCAGGACCTCCAAAAATTTTTGGGATGATAAGGAGTGGCGAGGCATGGGACAGCGCCGCAAGTAAACTTTACCCGGGTGGCTCTTTTGGAAATGGCTCAGCCATGAGAGTAGCACCAGTAGGGCTTCTATATTCTCGTAACCTGGAAAAGCTAAGGAAAATCGCTTACCAGTCAAGCGCCATCACCCATTCTCACGAACTGGGCAAGGAAGGAGCGGCACTCCAGGCTTGCGCTGTAGCCCTGGCTCTCAACACGCCTTCAGATGAAGATATTGACAGGGAAGCTTTTCTCTCCAGGCTCCAGAATTTCATCCAAAACCAGTTATACAAGGATAAAGTAACCCGGATAAGAGAGTTGCCTGGCGAGCAAGATAAGGCAAAGGTGATTGCCGTGCTGGGAAATGGTATAGAAGCACCAAGGTCAGTGCCTACGGCTATCTATTGCTTCCTGAGGCAGCCTCAATCCTATAAAGATACTGTGATTTACGCTATAAGCCTGGGCGGCGATACCGATACTATAGCGGCTATGGCCGGGGCTATTTGCGGGGCATATCTGGGTATAGAAGCCATTCCCTCCGAGTGGCGGGCGAAGCTGGAAAACAGGGAATATATTGAATCCCTGGCGGAAAATTTAGCCACAAAGATATAATGCCTGTCTATTGCAGATATGCGTTTGAGGGGTATGGTAGCAGCCAATCCAGTAATGGCTATATACGTAGCGTTACTTTCTCAGGATGGCTAGTAAACCAACCACGATAAAGCCAATTCCCAGGATCCATCTCAGCAGGTCGGGGACGGCTAAAATCAATATTCCAATAACAATCGCTATTATCCCCATCGCCAAACCACTTACTTTAAGCATGATAGTCCTTTACCTCCTTTGCTGAATTTGAAGCTACAGCCTATATTATGATTAACGTAGTGTCAGAAAGTCAGTAGCCTGTCGTGAGTCCAGGGCTTGCTCCAACCTGTACAGGGAGTGGGGATGGCACAACTTGTCAGGGCCAGAAAATAACTACGCGAGCCTAGATATGAAACTCGACTATGTCGCCGTCCTGAAGTACATGCCCCTTGCTGACCCTTTGCCCGTCGTACTTCCCCGAGCCCCACACGACTGCATACCTCAAATTTTGATAGAAGTCCTTGTGGAGGCTCTCAGCAGCTTCTTCCAATGTGCTGCCCTTCTCCAGTATCATAGGGTCGGTCATATCGGCCTTGCTGCCGGGAGTCTTGGTATAAACCCGGATGATATTCAAGACTTGATAAATTGCTCTTTTAAACTCCTCCAGGCCGCCGCCTTCCCTGGCTGAAATGGAAACCAGGGGAAACAGCCTGGCATATTGTGAACACAAGCGCTGCCAGTTTTCGTTTGAACCTGCCAGGTCATTCTTGTTCCCCACGATTAACATCTTCCTGGGATAACTTCCCGGAGTCACTTGTGTACCATCGTCTGTTAAGGGCTCTATTCTTGCTTCTCTCAGCCCTTGAAGAGCTGCCTCTACCTGGCTTACTGGCTCCCGGGATAAATCTATTACAATGGCAATCAGGTCGGCGTTTCTAAGAGTATTGGCCAGTAGTACTCTCACTTCTTTGCGACCGATGGGCGGCGTATCCACCAGTTGTATCTGGATATCCCCAAATTTCATCATCCCCGGAATCGGGGTTTTGGTGGTGAAGGGGTATTCGGCTATTTCCGGGATAGCCTCGGTTAGCGCTGCTAATAGCTGTGATTTCCCGGCATTGGCTGGCCCGACTAGCATTACCTGTCCGGCGCCCTCCCTGCTGATATAGAAGCCTGCTCTCCTGGCTGTGGCGAATTTTCTTTCTGCCTCCTGGGAAAACCTGGCAATCTTCTGCCTTAGCATGGCATGGAGCTTGTCAGTGCCTTTATGCCTGGGCATAATGGCGAGCATTGCTTCTAGAGCCGCAATCTTTTCCTCTGGCTCCCTGGCTGCCCTGAATCTTTTCTCAGCCTCGAAGTACTGTGGCGGTAAATTCGCTGGCATATAACTAATTTTAACACTATGCCCTTTCTACCAAAACATCTGGTGCTCTTTGCTTTATATAAAAGGAGGCCGGTTAGCTGTGGTTTATCCCGCTAGGTAACTTTTAGTTTTTGGTGGTGGTGAAAAGTTCGTTAGCAAAAAAAATTTGTTCATCGCCGCTGGCCTTGCATACTAGATTATAGGGTGGGCTTTAATTCAGCTGAATTGAACCTGACTAAAGAGTCCCAATTTATTTTGCCATTTACTACGAATTTTTCACTGAACTCAAGGGTAAATCTATTTATTATTTGGGCATATTCCTTCTGAAATTCCTCGTTCTTTTCTCTCGCTGAATATCCAAGAGGTTTAACTATCTTCAAATACAAGTTAGGATTTCCAGATATGAATTCCCAGAATTTCTGACCGCAATATTTATAATAATCTCCCCTATCCGGTTTAGTATTCCTACCATAGCAGCATCCATTTACCGCAACGACATGTAACTTTGAATTACTGGTTCGGATAGTTTGTTTAGCCTTTCGGAAATCATCCTGCATCTTTCTGATTTGGCTGCTATTTCCCCAGTTCGGGCCAGACTTGATTGCTACAATATAGCGTATATTATCCTTATTAAATTCCAGGTCTATACCCTGAGTGGATGATTTCCAACCGTTATATACTTTTTGGTTAACGAAGATAGCCAATCTTTCCAAGAAGTTCCCAAATATTGTCTCTTCTTGAGAGGATAAATAGGCATCAAGTAAGATTCTCACCAAGTCTTGAGCAAGTAGAATGTTTCGAGCCTTGAAAAGATAAGGATTCTTTCTTAATAGGATATTGGTTAATTTAAGCTTTCTTAGACTATCTAGCCTACCCGTGTGGAAGCTACCGATGTTATGTTCTACATATTGGCGGACTTCCTGTGTTCTAATCACGTCCATAAAGTCATCTGCCCAGAGTTGCCGTTATTTGCAGCTTTCCACTTTTCAATCAATTCGTGTGCTAGTTTGTAGTAGCTGTCCATTGCCTCTATTCCAATATAGTGCCTGTTTAAGTCCAGGCAAGCAATAGCGGTTGTTCCTGAACCGATAAAAGGGTCAAGTACTATGTCTCCTTCTTGGGTGAAAAGTTTTATAAACCAAGATGGTAAAGAAAGAGGGAATGAAGCACTGTGACCCCGATTAGCACATTCAGTGGCAAGGTGTAATACATTAGTGGGATAGACGAATCGCCTTCCAAGCCAGTTTGAAACGTTCTTACCAAAACCACTTCCGACCTTAGATTCGTCTCTAGTAAGGTCTGCGTCACTCAATTTCGATAATCTTTTTTTGCTCCAATCACCTATCGGGACCATGACAGCTTCTTGGTACATCTTGAATTTCTTTTGCATGTTGAACTGTAAACATCGTTCCCAAGCATCCCTGAATCGATTAGGCCACTTACCTGGGTAACAATTCTTCTTATGCCAAATATACTCCTCTGTCCAAAGCCAGCCTTGTTTTTTCATTTCAAGGATTAACTCAAGGACGTAGGTCTGACGTTCGCCGTCTTCTGTTCTTTCTTTTATGTTTAAGATAAAAGTGCCGTCATTCTTTAGAACTCGCTTCAATTCGGAAGATATTGGCAAAAACCAGTTAACATATTCTTTTATAGGGATTCCCTTATACGTGTTTTTCCGGTTGTCAGCATATGGCGGTGAGGTGAAAACCATATTGATGCAAGAATCTGGAAGAGATTTCAAGGCGGTTAACGAATCACCTTGAATTATTCTGTCAAGCACTAGTAGGGTACTCGTTTCAATCGCCATTGTTACGGCCCTATTAATCTTTAGTGTAATTATAGCACATAGCCGATACCCAAAAAATCCTGAAAAGGGCTCGACGAGATTAAACAAATTTAGAGAGGCTGATGTTGCCAAAAGAAAAAAGAGAAAACCGCTAGTGGGCCGTACAGGACTTGAACTCGGAACCAGTTGGTTAAAAGATATAAAAATGGGGCAATGGCTTTTCGTGCTTATCCTGATTGCTTCACTTATCTATGCTTCTTCTTTAATGCCGGCAAGCTTCTTGGCGAAGCTCTTCTTCTCGTCGATGTTTGAGTTCCTCAATACAGTCATTCGATGTGTCTCGGGCGAGCCTGCTCCATGGATATTGGAGACGATGTCCCTGCTTTCGAAGGCAAGTTTCTCAATCAACCTGAACATCCGTATTCTGTTCTCTGTGGATACGTTCTCCGCACCTTTGAGGTATTTTTGGAGAAGCGGGCCGATCTCCGGGTTCTCGAAGTCCTTATCTGATGGAACATCAGTCACCATGCCTCCAGCTATTTCGATCATCATCCGGATTACCTCTGCCAGCTCCTTGCCCTCGTAAAGCTTGGATATGTTCGACTGCACAGGATCAACGGCGTAAATCCCTGACGGAGTTGGCTTGGACTCAACAGAGGCAGCGATGGAGCATCCGTAGATGGCCTCGGTGACCTTGAGCATCTCGGCAAGCTTGTGGTTGATATGTGAAGGTCTCTTCGCCATGCCATTGTAGTCACAGGCTGTGGCAGCAGCGCCGATGAGAACATCGCCAACGCCACACTTGCAACCGCCGTGTGAATGCCGGTGATAGTTGCCGAAGTTCCTCACCATATCGCCGGCGTATTCATATTCGCCACACAGAAATACATACTTCCAGGGCACGAATACGTCTTTGAAGATGACCATAGGAGCAAACTTGCTGAATTCGACATTGCCCAGGTCGTAACCCTCCATTGGTCTCATTTCCAGTGTCCCCCTGCCGTAAACGTGGATAACTCCCTCAGCATCCGTGGGGAAAGCGAACGAGACGGCATAGTCTTTGTCACTTTCGTGCATCTCTCTGGTGGGTACAACCAGTCCCCAATGGGCACAGAATGAACCGGTCTGGTGAATCTTTGCTCCCCTGACCACGATGCCGTTAGTATTCCTATCCACCACGTGCAGATACATATCAGGGTCTTTCTGCTCAGATGGACGAAGCATCCTGTCTCCCTTCACATCCGTTACACCGCTGAATACGACAAGGTCGTTCCTCTGAACGTATTCAACGAACTCCTGTAATCTTTCCCAGTAACTGGTGCCGTATTTCTGGTCGCAGTTGTATGCTTCTACACCGATTGAATTCATCGCATCCATGCCCGTGCATCGCATATAACAGGTACCGATTTGGTGGGAGAGAAATCTGAGCATTCTCACCTTAGCGAGAAGGTCTTCGGGGCTCCTGTAGAATTTGACAAAGCGACTCACGTCCTCGTCGATCAAGTCCGACTTTGTCACCAGGTATTGGCTACCTTCCGGGTCATTTTCCATCTCATAGGTCTTGGCCACCCCTGCTATCATGTGTTTAATCAGTGGATGCTCATGAACCTTATCCACTTTTTCTCCCAGAATATATGCTGTAGGTTTAATGTCTTTCAGTGACTCACGGTACTGCTCAGCGGTTTTGATTGCCATCTTTGTGTCTCCTTTTGCCTTTATATTATCTCACACTCAGGTCCTCGCGGACCGTCTTACAGTTTATCACTTACCTCTTTTCCTTACAAAATGTGCCTGTCTGATACTTGCATCTAAGCGTGGGTTCTTTTCACAAAATTGATACCACGGCCTCAATATGATATTCTTTAACGCCGAGTGATGATAGCCTATGAGATTATATGAATTTGAAGCAAACGGATTGTTTGCCCGTAAGGGTATCCCGGTACCGCGTAATGCGGTGGTGACCTCTCCGCAAGAGGCTCGGGAGAAGGCTGAGGAGATTGGGTTGCCTGTAATGTTGAAGGCTCAGGTGCTGACAGGAGGTCGAGGGCTCGCTGGTGCTGTGCAAGCTGCTGAATCGCTCGACCAGGTAGACAGAGGCACCGAAAGCCTGCTGGCCTCGTCGGTGAGAGGATTGCCTGTACAACAGGTAATGGTGGCTCAGAAAGTCGACGTGGCCAAGGAGCTTTATCTGGGGGTTACCATAGACGGGTACCGCGGCACACCGGTGGTGATCGTCAGTTCCGAGGGCGGCGTATCCGTAAATCAGTTAGTTATGGAGCAGCCAAAGTCGGTAGCGATGAGGCCCGTCTCCATTAGTAAAGGGCTTCATCTCGCGGAAGCAAGAGAGATGTGCCGTGAAGTAGGCATGAAAGGACATGAAGTGACTCCGGTAGCCAGTATGCTCACAGCGCTTTACCGGGTATTTGAAAGTTACGATTGTCTGGTTGCTGAGATAAATCCCCTTGCTCGAACTACTCAGGGTAAGTATTTGGGACTTGACGCCAAGGTGGAAATCGATGATTCAAGCTTGTATCGACATACCGACCTTAACCTGGACGTCGAAGGCCGAATTGATAATCCACGGGAGCGAAAGGGACGTGAGATAGGGGTTACATACGTGGAACTCGACGGTGATATAGGACTTATTGCCAGTGGAGCAGGGTTAGGCATGGCCAGCATGGATATAATCAAACAGAAGATGCGACCAGCCAATTTCCTGGAAACGGGTGGAGGTATCACGGCAGAACTTCTGTACAATGCGATGGACCTTGTGATGCAGAAAGAAGGGCTAAGGGCTGTGTTCATAAATATCTATGGTGGGATTAACCCAATTCACGAAGGTGCGAAAGGGGTCGGGAAATACATTAAGGAACATAATGTTAGTATCCCTGTGGTGGCCAAGGCTCTGGGGAACCGACAGGAGGAGACATGGGAGATCTTTCGTGAACACGGAGTGCATGTTGTCACCGATATTTCCACAGAGAAAGCCATAGAGTATCTAGCAGGACTTCTGGAGGCAACGGCATGAGTATTCTGCTGAACCGAGAGACGAAGGCCTTAATACAGGGGATTACCGGAAGGGTAGGACAAAGCCAGACACGGTGGATGCTGGAGTATGGAACGAACATCGTTGCTGGTGTCACCCCGGGAAAGGGTGGTTGGGTGGTAGAAGGCATTCCTGTTTATGACACTGTAGCCGAGGCGGTGGCCGAACAAGGTGCTGAGGCATCGGTGTTCTTCGTACCTCCTCAGGGCGTCAAGGAGGCAGCTATCCAGACGATTGATGTTGGAATCAAGCTTATCGTTGTGATTACAGAGCACATACCCGTGCATGACGTTATGGAGATCCGCGAGTATGCCACTGATAGCGATGTGCAGATCGTAGGCCCGACAAGTCCGGGCATTATCACTGTAGGCGAGGCTAAGCTGGGGATCATGCCAGGGAATATGTTTAAACCGGGCCGAATCGGACTGATTTCCAGGAGCGGAACTCTCACTTACGAGGTCAGTGTTAACCTTGCCACCGCTGGTTTTGGGCAGAGCACTGCAGTAGGAATTGGAGCTGACCCTGTAGTGTTCACAAATGTCACTGAGCTTTTGCGCCTGTTTGAGGAAGATCCTGATACTGACCTGGTGGTGCTCGTAGGTGAGGTTGGTGGTATGCAGGAAGAAGAGGCAGCCGAATACATTAAAAAATCAATGACCAAACCGGTTGTTGCTTACATCGCTGGACTGAATGTCCCTCAAGAAAAACGAATGGGGCATGCCGGGGCTATTATCCAGGGGGATGGAAGAGGTACGGCTCAGAGCAAGGTCTCTGCGCTTCAAGAGGCTGGGGCGGAGGTTGCGCAATTCCCGGCAGAGGTGGTCCGGCTGGTGCAGAAGCGACTAACATCATCTTAATATCTTCGCTTTGATGTTCGGACCTCTTTCAAGAGACGCTGATGAATTGCAAATCCTGATATAGAAATAGCCGATACCGAAAAATCCTGAAAGGGCTTGATAACATTAAAAAAATTAGGGAGGCTGATGTTAGCCAAAAGAAAAAGAGTAAACATCTCCGTAGGGCGGCATTTTATATGCTGCCTCTTTTTAGCGGGTAGTAAATCCTCGCCCTACAAAGTTTACGATTTTCGTGGGGGAGTTAGTGCTCGTTCCCTTTCTCCTTATTTGACTCGGGGTCAAAATCACAAAGATAAAAGGCGAAGCGTGTGGAATGTCACCTATCTTCTGTTATTGCGGGGCTGACGAAATCAGCCGGAGGAGCCCCGGCGCGATAAAGGTGAGAGTCGTCAGGGAGTGCTTAGCTGCGCTGGCAAAGACATCGGGTGAAGGACTGAGGATGGCAAGTGGATGTTATTAAACGTTCTCCCTTCGGTGGATTGAAATTAAGGAACAAAATAGTTTACAATATAGCAGCTTGCTTTGATTCACCAAATGCACGAATTTGGAATAACTGAAAACATAGTTAATATAGCTTTAGCCAAAGCTAATGAGGCGCAAGCTAGCAAGGTCATCCAAATTAACCTAGTAATCGGCGAGATGTCAGGATTTATCCCTGACTGCATTCAGTTTTATTTCGATTCTATGAGCAAAGATACCATCACTCAAGGAGCAATACTCCACTTTGAATTGGTGCCAACTCAATTGCGTTGTCGGCATTGTTCCACGATTTTTCAACCCCAAGATACCCTATGGTCTTGTCCTAAATGCCAGAGCCAGAGTATAGAACTATCCAAGGGGCGAGAGCTTCATATTGAAAGCATGGAAGTCGAATGAAAATAATCGAAGTCATCCAGAACATTCTGGAGGCTAATGAGACCATAGCTAAGCGAAATCAGCAGTTGCTGGATAAGCACAAGGTTTTCGCTCTCAACATTATGTCTGCCCCGGGTGCTGGCAAGACGAGCCTTATTCTACAAACTTTGACGAGGCTGAAAGGCAAGTTGAATGTAGCTGTTATCGAAGGCGATGTTGCCTCCACAGTAGATGCTGAGAAAGTGCAGAGCGAGGCAACAGCAGTAGTTCAAATAAACACCCGAAATATGCCGGAAAGTTGTTCTTTGATGGCTGCCATGATTGAGTCGGCTCTAAAGGATATGCCTCTGGATAACATGGACCTGCTCTTAATCGAAAATGTGGGCAATCTCATTTGCCCCTCTGAGTTTACTCTAGGAGAACATAAACGAGTAGTGATTTCCAGCCTGCCTGAAGGTGACGATAAGCCCATTAAATATCCCCTGATCTTTATCGATGCCGATGCTGTGGTAATAAATAAGATGGACCTTCTTCCCCATGTTGATTTCGATATTGCCGCCTTTCGCCGTTCCATCGAAGGACTGAACCCTAAAGCCGAAATTTTTGAGCTTTCCTGCAAGACCGACGAGGGGACAGAAAGGTGGCATTCTTGGATATTAGCACAAGTGGAAAGCAATGTTATAAAACAATAGAAATGTCACATACCCGGTTAACCTCATCAGCTTGAGAAAGTTAAGCGATACAAAGGCAACTAGCTAACATTCTATCTTCG
>Ga0209986_10001515_pt1 | contig 22199 bp, 14 predicted proteins | sample BlataG_FD_183168 | JGI IMG/M metagenome (GOLD analysis project Ga0209986, IMG submission 183168) | Deep subsurface microbial communities from Black Sea to uncover new lineages of life (NeLLi) - Black_00105 metaG (SPAdes) (version 2) | ecosystem: Environmental > Aquatic > Marine > Oceanic >... | reverse complement strand
GTTACAGATGACGATGGAGCAACGGACACGACAACATCAACGATAACGGTTCTGAATCGTCCTCCTGTAGCTAGCTTCACTGTGTCTGCAGAGACAAGCTACGCTGGCGAGCCAATTACGTTTGACGCCTCAGCAAGCTATGATTTAGATGGTTACATCATCAATTACCTGTGGAACTTCGGCGATGGAGCATCAGCTGGAGGCGTTGTTGTTAGCCATGCCTATTCTACTAATGGAACTTTCATAGTTACCCTGTCCATAATGGATGATGACAAAGCATCGAATTCGACAACCGCAACAATGACAATCTTATGGAACGAGCTTCCAGTTGCTTCATTCACAGAGTCAGCAGAAACTGTTTACACAAGCGAGAACATAGTTTTCGATGCATCCGCAAGCTATGATCCAGATGGCATAATAGTTAGTTACCTGTGGGATTTTGGTGACGGAACAAGCGCCACTGGATTTACTACTAGCCACATGTACTTGGAAGACGGGAACTACACAGTCACACTCACAATAAAGGATGACAAGGGAGCAACCAATTCAATATCAGCTGTCAAAACTGTTCTGAACAGGCCACCTGCAGTATCGTTTACAGAGTCGGCGGAAACTGCTTATGTTAATGAACCTATCCTGTTCAACGCCTCCAGCTGCTACGATCCTGACGGGGTTATTGTTAGTTATTTCTGGGATTTTGGTGACGGAACAAACGCAACAGACGTTGTTGTTAGCCATGCCTATTCTACTAATGGAACTTTCACTGTGACATTAACCGTAGAAGACGACGATGCAGCAGTGAATTCAGCACAAACTACTAAGACAATTCTTGCGAGTACAGGTATACATGACGTAGCCGTAATTGAAGTTACACCTTCTGCAACCGAGGTTTACAAGCGTCAAGTTCTTAACGTCACAGTAGTTGTCAAGAACGAGGGAACAGAAACTGAAAACTTCAATGTGACTCTTCACCGTGCAGCAATTCAAGGTTGGCACTTCGTTGATGCAGATGGGCATCTTGTATGGTTCTGTCATGGCGAAAATTCAGGTAACTTCCTTTTGATGACCTCAATCACCATACCAGCTGATAATCCTGTGCTAACTTTTGACACCAAATATGACCTCGAATTTCTCTGGGACTTCGGTTTCATTCAAATATCTAGGGATGAAGGAACAACATGGCAATCCTTAGAAAATGCATATACAACATACAACCATGACCCTGGTACCGATCCAAATATTATAGCAAATCTCCCAGGATTCACCGGAAACAGCCAAGACTGGCCAGCATGGATAACTATGACGTTCAATCTAACTGATTACGCTGGAGAAACCGTAATTCTTGGATTCCGTTACATGACTGACACGGGACACCTTGAGGAAGGCTGGTATATTGACAATGTTAGTGTCAATGGCAACGTCGTTCCAAACCAAGTGTTTGAACAATCTAACCCGCCGCCAGTTAACGCCATTCAGACACAAGCTGTCACAAATCTGGCTCCCGGAAGCCAGGCAACACTAACCTTCTCTTGGAACACAACAACTACACCTAAAGGAACATACTCCATTGGCGCAACAGCAAGCACCATCATAGGCGAAACAGAGACATCAGATAACACCTACGTTAATGGTGCAGTAAAGGTTAAAGCGTGTCCTGACCTCGACGGTGATGGAGATGTTGACATTTATGATGTGGTTATCGTCACTTCGATATATGGATGCAAAGAAGGAGATGCTTGCTGGAATGCGAAAGCCGATCTGTCCGAAGATGGGGTTATTGACATCTATGATGTTGTTGGAGTTACAGGTCATTACGGCGAAACCAACATATATGAAACATGAACAAGCAGTAATTTCATGTAACATCTTTCAAACTGTTTTCTGTGAAGGGCTATGAAAATTCAGGATGTAAAGCAAGGGGTTATTTTGGAAGTGTATGTTAAGCCTAGGTCAAGAGGGTTCAAAATCGCGGCTGATGGAGATGAGATTGTGGTTTTCTGTAGGGAGGAACCTGTCAAAGGAAAAGTGAACAAAGAACTCATCAAAGAGCTTTCAAGACTATTCAATAAAGAAGTGAAGCTTGTTTCCGGATTTACCTCCAAACAAAAAAGACTGTTGATAAAAAATGCTGAAAAAAACGAAGTAACACAAGTTCTATTGGGAAGATAACATTTTCTTGTTGTGCAAATATGCTCTGCTAGTCAAGCTTGAAACGCAGCATCGCCGCTATTCCTCCGAAAGACTTCTTCAGCATTTGTCCTTCTTCAGTTTCATCTGAAATCATTTCTACTTCTGTTTTTGATTGCTCTGACAGTTCAGCGAAATTCTCTATTAGAGCTTTCGTGTCGGCTATGCTTAAGGATGGAGCTTTGCATTTTGGGCAAGGTTTTCCCATGAGGCCTTGTTCAAGGCTTGTCACCATTTGACTTTTCAATGTACGCTGTTCTATATAGTTGCAGACGTTGCATTTCACAGTGACCCGCTGCACGTCTAATCCTTCAGAAAGCAGCAGAGTTCTGACTGCTCCTTTTTTCAGAGCCTTTCTAACATCTTCTTCTCCGTAGGTCACTAATCCTGTATCATGTCCAATCTCGTAAAGAAACTGTTGCACCACTTCTTTCTCTTCTATGTAACGTATCTTCTGCATTATCTTCGGCGCTTTACCAACGATTTCTTTAACGCCTTGTTCATTCACATAAGCCGTATCAATTATGTCTATGATCTTGTTTTTCAGCATGTAATTCAAATAGTCGCCATTATCAAAATCATATTTTGTTGGTCCAGGACCACCCAGTATCAAGCCTTTCAAGTTTTCGATTGACAGAAAAATCTCGTTAGCATGCCCACCGACCCTTCTGAAGTACTCCTGCAGCCGCATATCCCTCAATCTTTCATATCTTCTTGCTGATTGTCCGCCTGCACGTGTTTTCCCAGGCACGCCTGAGTTTTCTTGTCTGATTATTTCAAGTCTTCTTCCCTGCAGTTTTGCGTATGTGGCTATTGAAGCGTCAACTAGAAGTATGCCGTAAGTTTCTTTTTCCCTCAACATTTCCTGCAGGTGTTCAGTGTGGAATCTTGAATCGCATCGATAAACGTAGATGCTGATGGGTTCAAGTGGGATGATAACATAAGTTTCAATTCTTTCGCTTCCAACTCCATTTTGTGGAATTGCACCGCAGAATATTACAAGTCCGTTTTCAGGAGGTTTTCTGAAGAGTTTGAGGCGTTGCTGAGTCTTTACAATGGCATCTTGAACGTTTTTTCGTGTAGTTGTGGATTTTATGTTGGAAGCAGTTCCATATTCTTGTCTAAGTGTGTTCATAACATCGCTTATCTGTCTTCCCGGCGGGATATAGAGTGAAACAAGCTCGGTTCCACGTCCCTCTTTCTTAGCCAGCGTGTTCAGTGTCTTTTTCAACCTGAATAGTTCCAGCGAAGTTCTTTTCTTGTCCAACTTCTTTCACTTAAGATTTAAGCTCTAAAACTACATTGTAAGGAATCAAATAAGAGTTTGGGAATAAATGATGCTACTCTAAAATCTCTCTCAAAAATGCCTTGTATGGACCCAGTTTACCTCCGTAGTTCCCAGCTGTTATTCTAACAACGCCTGGAACGCTTGCAGCAGCCTTTATTCCTTCACTCATAGCTCTTTTGACAGCTTCAATTGTTAAGCCGTTGACGATAATTTCATAGACACAATTCACGTTTTCCGGCAACTGCGAATCTGGTACAAGCTGTTTCAATCTTGGACAAAAGGAATGATTAGTTGAAGCTTTGAGTTTATACTTGAAGGAGCCAGCTTTCGAACCTGAACGGCAGATTCCACCGGGAAACGGTAAAATAACTTTTTCTGCTTTGTTTTTGATGGCTTCTACTGCTTTTTCCGATGCTTTAAGCCCTGAAAACTTGTCTTCTGCTAGAATAAGGAAGTTTCCGCCAGCTACAGCTCTAGCTACACCAAAAGTGTCTTCAACTATGAACTCATCTTCCATCACAGGGATTCTCCAAACTTTTCTATTTCCAACCATGCCTTTTCTTTGAAAACCATCACCGAACAATCTTATGCTCCTGCCAACTTTCAATCTTCTTTTCGCATTCAGCATTGCATCAAAAGCTGAGGCTGTTGGACACGTCATTATACACTGTCCTATGCGCAATATCATCTGGCTTTTCAATTCAAACCTGTTACGATTATATATTTGGATTAAGACGCCTACACGATTATCTGGAGTTTCCTCAGCTGACACAACTCCCTCTATCCCCGCTTCAGCCGGAGCCATAATTATGCTACTCGCAAAACCAGTTGCAGCTGACGCCGCAGTCAAAGCCCATCTTTCATTATCAGCTGTAATTAATACACGACCAACCGACAGAGGAAACATCTCAGCGAATGTGTCGGAAATTTTTAGAATGTGTCCCATTGGAGACTTGACAATGAAAGCTGGACCTAAAGGATCTTTATCATCGTAGCCTACGACTTTGAGGTTACTTTCGCTTTCTGTAGATTTTGGCTTCGTCCCGGTCTGTGACATATTCAAACCCTGCCTCCAATAATTCTTCATCCTCTTTAAGACTTTTTGCTGTCCTGACGTGATAATCATCCCCTTCAAAGTTCACCAGATGCATGTATATTAACGTGCCATTGCTGTCCCGGTGTCCAAGCTTTTGTTGTATATGGCGAGCGTCTTTGAGCACTGCGGAAGATTGATTTACATGTGTTTCCACAATGGAGTTTCAGTGAGGCAGATGGATTTAGATGAAGCATTGAAGGGTAGAAGAAGCATTCGAAGTTATCTTGACAAAGACGTCCCGGAGGAATTAGTGAGACAAGTGATCGAGGCTGCCACCTTTGCTCCTTCGGCGAAGAATGGTCAGCAGTGGCGATTCACGGTATTAACAGGTGAGGCGAAGAAGGGTTTGACTGATCTCTTTCGAGGCGAACTTGGAGTAGTTTCTAGAAGAATCGGCAGAGGGAACATGGGTTCTTCTTTCTCGTCATGCAGCATTATGGAAAAGGCACCGGTTGTGATTATGGTTTGGAATGCTGGAGAAAGAGGGTGGGAAACTGAGATTCACAGCGTTGCAGCGGCAATTCAAAACATGCTTCTTAAGGCTTATGCTCTAGGATTAGGGACAGTGTGGATTGGCGACATCTTCTATACACTTGACTCGTTAAAACGTCATCTTGGAAAGCGTTGGAAGCTCATGGCAGCTGTTGCGCTTGGTTGGCCTGCGAGAATTCCCGATTCTTTACCTAGAAAATCAGTTAATGAGATTGCCGAGTTCTTAAGCTAGTATCTCGCATATTCCGTTGAAAAAAGAGAGGATTACACAATTCCCCTAAGCTTAATATCTTAAGTAGATTCACTAGTTTTATTTGGTGAAATAAATGGCAGGTAATAAAACCCTAGTAGCGTATGCCACAAAGGGTGGCATAACTAAGGAAGCCGCTTCAGAAATTGCCACAGTTTTACGCGAGAAGCACAAACTCAAAACAGATCTGGTTGATCTCAGGAAGAACCCATCTCCAGATCTTGCGCAGTATGGGAATATCATCGTTGGCAGCGGTGTCAGGATGCAAAGAGTGTACAAAGAAGCGTTAAAGTTTCTCAAAGAGAATAACTTTGAAGGCAAAAAAGTAGCATTATTCCTTTCATCTATTGAACCTCGCGATGAAGCTATAAAAAAGTACATCACGCAAATCTTGGAAAAGCATCCAAACATAAAGCCCATAACAACAGAAGTCTTTGGAGGAAGATTGAAAATCCTTGGTTTCACCTCGTCAGATAAACGTGACATGGCCAAAGTAAGAGCATGGGCAGAAAAACTAGGCAAGAAACTTAAACAATAAAAGAACATGTACATTCGCAAAATGCTTATCAACTATCCAGACAAACCTGCAACTTAGCTTTCAACTGACTCTTGCCAGGTTTCCACCGTTTTAAATCTTTGTTTGACCCCCTCCCCCCCCGTTTTTTCAGGCTTATTATGGCTTTCAACTCCCTTTTAATGGGTTTTTCCTTTGAGCCTTATGATTTTTTAGTTTTCTTCTGCGTAGGTATGACAAAGGAACCGTGTAAAGAATCTTCTATGCTTGATTCCTAGCGTGCACACAAAGACCTAAAAGCGGTCACATGCACGACATAAGGGGTCATAAGCCTTGGAGTGGGTACGTATATCATAATTGGAAGTTTAGTTCATACGCTATTTTTCAAACTCCTGAATAAGAGAAAAAGACAAGATGTGACTAAAGCATTAGAAGTCAAAGGGATCCCCCTAAGAAGCAGGTAAGGAGGATTGCGAACTCCTACTCGAAGAGTTAAAAAGCAGTTTTAAAATCAGCTGAGGGATCAGACGGCTGAGTTCACTGGATAGAGTAGCGCGGGCGATACTGAGATAGTCATGTTAGCTTGACTATTTTTAATGTGGTTTCGTTCTTCTGAGAAAGTTCGCCTGTATTCTTACTACTTCTGTGCTGTCCTTTGCTTTCGCATAGTTTTCCAGTCTTTCATGATTCAATTCAATGAAAGTGTGCCCCCATTTAAAGATGGAAAGCAGCTGGCTGGCTTTTTCCTTGAATCCAATGATGAATAAGGCTGCAGCTAAAGCTTCAACCGTAGTAAGTTTGGTTGGTTTGCCAAAGTTAACAGGGTTTCCCGCAATTAAAAATGGTAGACAACGGGATGTTCCCCTCACACGTTTTTGCAGGATTTTTTCAGCGTGTTCCCAACTGCAGTCTAACGCGGCTAATCCGAATTTTTCAATACGTTGGCTGTCAGCAGAAGAGAACGCGATTTCGGAGAAGGGGTTAAGAACAACAGCTCTTTTTGGTAAAAGCCTTATTCGAGGTACCAATCGTACTAGTCCGTGGCGTTTAAGCTTCAGGACTGTGCATTTTTTGGGATCGCATTGTCCAGCATGATAAACAACTATTTCAACTGATCTTTGCACCCTTTTTTTGCACCTTTAAGTGACTCATAGGATCATTTAACACATGTGGAATCCATTCCAGCAAATCTGTTGAAACCATATGACAACCTTTCTCATCCAGAACGAAGTCTCCAGCAGCACCGTTAACGAAGGCTCCAGCAACAGCAGCTTCAAAAGGGTCGATCTGCTTGGCAAGAAAAGCACCGACAATTCCTGAAAGCACATCTCCAGTTCCACCAACAGTCATGCCTGGATTTCCAGTGAAATTCAGTTTGAAGCGTTTCCCATCAGAGATTATGTCCACTGGTCCCTTCAGCAATATAACTGCCGCCAGCTCTGCCGCAGTCCCCTGCACCTCCAAAACTCGTTTGCTCAAATTCTCAGACAGCTTCTTACCGGTCAATAAAGCATATTCACCAGCATGAGGCGTCAGACCTAAGGGTACACTCAAAGGTCTTTTAAACCTTGCAAAGGCTTTCAAACCATCTGCATCCAAAAGCAACGGTTTTCCAGCTTTTTCAACAGCGTCAACAACATCCTTAACAAATTCCCTTGTTTCCGCATGCAAACCGAGACCAGGTCCCAAAACAACTGCGTCAACTGTTTCTATGTAGGTTTTCAAGGCTGACAGGTTTCCAGGGTTCAAGTGTTCACCATCGAGTTTTATAGTGATTAGATTTGGAGACATAGAAGATACTGACTGGGCTATCTTCGCTGGAGCTGCAACATAAGCTAGGTCAACTCCAGCTCGTAAAGCAGCAAGAGCCACTAGAGCTGGGGCTCCAGAAAAGGTTTCGCTTCCTCCAATAACTAGTAATCGTCCAAAATCGCCCTTATGGGATTTTTGTGGACGTGGCTTCGTTACGGATAGAATATCTCCCGGACCTGCAAGATTCTCGAATTCCTTGGGCAAGCCTAAGCTTTTTACTACCAACTCACCGACGTAGTTTTTTGCGTTTTCAAGTCCTTTTTTTGTTCTGTGGAAGGTTATTGTTAAATCAGCCTTCACAGCTTTGCCTGAAACCTCTCCAGTGTCAGCATCTATTCCAGTTGGTACATCAACTGCCACTTTGAAGGCGTCGACAGCGTTGATTTTTTCAACTAACTGCAAGATTGGCGGTCTCAGCCTACCTTTCGTGCCCGTTCCAAGCAGTGCATCAATAACTATTTCCGCGGTTACTTCGGGTATGAGTGAGCTGTCATACACTTTATGAATGGGAACAGTGTCTCTCAGGAACTGTAGAGCTTTCCAGTTCTTAAAAGCTTCCTTGTGAAGGATATGCTTGGCTTTCCCTGCGAGGATGACTTCAACTTTGAAACCCTTTGAAGCTAAGTGCCGAGCTGCAACGAAGCCGTCGCCTCCGTTTCCTCCTAAGCCGCAAAAAACTGCAACGGACTTGTCTGATTTGAATCTTGAAGCTATTTCTAATGCCAAATTGTGTCCAGCATTTTCCATTAGCTGAAGTCTGGAAACGCCGAAATATTCAGCGTTCAACTCTAAAACGCGCATTTCTTGGCTTGTGATAAAACTGTTTGTGTAGCTTTCTTTCAACATGCTCAAACCTGATAGTTAATAGGGTCATGTGCATTTACATTTTATGCGAGAGTTCTTTAATACTGGCTTGTAATTGATGAAATTGCACTGCACTCAGCCTTATAGAAACAGTATAACACGCTGGTTAAGGGATCGTGTTTCAAGAAGGAAGTTGAACGAGAAAGAATCCCTTGCACAAGCACCGTCGGGTAAAGGAATCCTTTTATAATTCAAAACCAAATTTCCTGTATGAACATAATCTTCGAGTTTACTCAAAACTGGTATATTTTATTCTTCGCCTTCTTGTTGTCATGGCTGATTCTGTTTATTTGCCGAAAAAATCACTGGCGTAAAAGGGAAGCTAAAGAACAGCTTTTCTTGGCCTTAGGTGGCTTGTTCACTCTTGCACTTATGGAAATTTTCGCTACATCCATGAACCTCTGGAGCTACACCCCTGGAAATTGGCCGATAATATTGTGGCCAACATATTTCGTTGCAATATTGTTCGGATATCAAATGCTCAGGGTCATCGAAGGGCTTTTATCCTAACTTACTGTTCTACACGTTTGTGTTTACGTTACGAAAAACTAGTTATTCAGGTTGGATAGAGCTGGAAAGACGGGGGGGGGTTGAGACAGGCATTCCCTTTTCTTTGATGCCTCTCATACAAAAGACAATGGCACATAATTTGCTGAAGCCCATTCAAGCCTTCTATTGTACGTAAGACGGGATGAGTGTAGTAAAGTATTTTAATGCAGAAAGAGGAAACATTACAGCGAGGAAATCTAAATGCCAACAGCATTTGTGCTGATAAACACAGAGATAGGTTCAGAAGCAAATGTGCTAGAAACATTGAGGAAAGTTGAGGGCGTTGATGAATCCTTCGCTGTTTACGGCGTCTACGACATAATTGCAACGGTCAAAGCAGACACTATGGATAAACTTAAGGAAATCGTAACTTGGCGTATCAGAAGACTTGACAAAGTCAGATCAACATTGACAATGATTGTAGTGGAAGGGTCAAAATAGCACACTTTCCCTCTTTTTATGCCGCAAGTAACCTTTTAACGTTCCACTTTAATTTTTTAGTTCAATAGGGAACGTGCCGTCCTATATGATGATGAGAACAGTGCATATCGGACTAGATGACACCGACTCACCGAGGAAGGGATGCACCACATATGTTGCCGCTGTTCTTGTGGAAAAACTGCAAAAGCTAGGAGCTGAATTTATTGACTACCCAAACCTGATTAGGCTAAACCCGAACGTGCCGTGGAAAACTAGGGGAAATGGAGCATTATGTCTAAGAATAAGATGCAATGAGAAATATGAAGATGAGATGAAAGAAACAGTCACAAGCACGGTAGAAGAACAAGCAGACTTAGAGTATGAAGATACAGATCCAGGCATAGTCTTCTTTGAAGGCGCAAAGGTTCCAAAGGAAATCAGAGCTTTCGCAAAAAATGCAATTACGGGAATTGTTAATCTTAAGGACGCTCTGAAACTTCTGAACAAGTTTAAAGCTGAGGCTGTGGGGTTCAAGAAAAGCCGAGGGCTCATCGGCGGGTTGGCAGCGGTGGGTGCAACCCTCCAAAACGACTGCACTTTTGAAATTCTCGCATATCGCACCCCGGAAAACTATGGCTCAAAAAGAAGAGTTGACGAATCTTCGATTGTCAAGATGGATAAGGCAACAGAGCCTTACACGTTCAATAATGTTGACCCTGAAAAGAGAAGGGTTCTTATAACACCGAGAGGCCCAGACCCCATCCTTTTAGGCATCAGAGGTGAAACTCCAAAAACTGTGAAGAAGGCATATGAAATGGTTAAGCCCCTTGAACCTGTGGAAAGATGGGTTATTTTCCGCACTAATCAGGGAACTGACGCACATTTAGAACGAGTTAAACAGCTAAACCAAATAGAACCGCATAATCCAGTGATTGCTAAAGGAACTGTAGTGGCGAATCCGAAGATAATCCCGAGAAGACACGTAATTTTCTCAATAAAGGACGGAGACGCACAGGTTGACTGCGCAGCTTATGAACCAACAGGTTTCCTCCGAAAAGCAGCGAGAAAATTAATTGCGGGGGATTATGTAGAAGTTTACGGGGGTGTCCGTGCTCCTTCACGGAACCGTCCATTGACCATAAACCTTGAAAAAATTCGAGTTCTTAAGCTTGCCCAGAAAATCCATTATAGCAATCCGGTTTGCACGAAATGTGGAAGCCGACTGAAATCCATGGGAAGGAACAAGGGCTTTAGATGTAGAAAATGTGGTTCAAGGTTTACCGGTCTTGGCAAAATTGAGGTCAACATGAATCGTGAAATAAAAAAAGGCCTTTACATAACTTCTTCTAGGTCACAGAGACATTTGACTAAACCATTTAGACGCTATGGACTAGAGAAAAGCCACACTGTGCCTAAAGGGTTAATTGAGGGTTGGCATTTCCCCTGATTCTCTATTCTTCTCGCACTCTAAAGATTTCGCAAAGCAGCTGATACAGCTCGTCTCCTCCTTCCATCTTCGAAAACATGTCCTTTTCAACCTTGAGCACTCTTCCAACAGCCTTGTATGTCTGTCTCCATTCCAACTCCGTCCACATCATACGATAATTCTTCAATTCAATCCATGCACGAAAAACCAGAATAACAAACATGCCTACAGTGAGTATAAGGTTTAGCAGGTATATTTCAAGCAGTTCCGTACCTTTTCACCTCCCTCTTGTAATGTACTCTAAAATTATGAGCAATAGCATTTAAATCAAGTTTGCGCCAGCATATACGATCAGGAAAAAGCTTAGGCAGTACTACGTTATCACTGCTTATCTACAAGTTGAGCATGAATGAAGCAGGAGGTTTCATGTTAGGATATATGATCAAGAAAGCAAGTAGACTTGTGGTCATTTTAACAGGCATCTTCATAACTTCCTTTCTTTACCTGAGAAAGCGAAACAACAAGCATGAACAATGGAGAGTCTTGGAACCCACCAGCTCGTTTGCTTGGGTCTGCTGTTCAAGCAGCATCAAGGCTTGTCGGATTCGTATCCCTTCTACGGTTCGTCGGAAGTTTAAAAGGCTGGTTTTCCCTTGGCGTTAAGCTTGGATAGTGAAATGGTTAAATGCATGATTCTTAATAATCCATTCAAAAACCCTGATTTCAGTATTGCTGAGGCATCTGAACATTGAAAAAGTTTCCGCAAGAAGAGTATAATGTACCGTTCTTTAAAGAAGAAGGTTACGTAAGAAAACTGTGTCCAAAATGCAAAGAATACTTTTGGACGCAGAATCTAGACCAAAAAACTTGTGAGGAAGCAACCCCCGAAGGTTGCGCTGCATACACATTCTTAAATAATCCTCCGACAAGGAGAAGTTACAGTTTACGTGAGATGCGTGAGACTTTTCTGTCTTTTTTTGAAAAACGTGGACATACCCGTATAAAGCCTTATCCGGTAGTGGCTAGATGGAGAGGCGATATTTACTTAACACATGCAAGCATAATTGATTTTCAGCCATACGTAACCGAGGGAATTGTTCCACCTCCAGCAAATCCGCTTGTCATTGTACAACCATGCATCCGTATGGTAGATATAGCCAACACTGGTCCAACTTTTGGCAGACACCTGACAATTTTTGAGATGGGTGGACATCATGCTTTTAATTATCCGGACAAAGAGGTCTACTGGAAAGACCAGACAGTAAGATACCATCACGAATTCCTCACAAAAGAGTTAGGAGTTAAATCTGAAGAAGTTATCTACAAGGAAGATGTCTGGGTTGGCGGTGGAAACGCTGGCCCCGATGTTGAATGCATCGTTCGAGGTTTAGAAGTTGATACACTTGTTTTCATGCAATACAAGGTCATCAATAACAATTTCATCAAATTGCCTATACGGACTGTCGACACAGGTTATGGCATAGACCGCTACGCATGGCTTTCCCAAGGTGTTCCAAGCTGTTTTCACACAGTTTACGGTAGTTTGCTTGACAAAATTTTTGACATGGCTGGAATAGACAAAATCGACAATTGTTTGCTGACAAAGATAGCTGAAGTTTCCGGCTTAGTAAGCTTGGATAAAACAGCGAGTAGACTCAAAGCTAGACGGAAAATAGCGGAAATCGTTGGAATGCAAACAAACGAGTTAGACAAGTTCTTGTTTCCCATTGAAAACGTTTTTGCAGTTGCAGACCATACCAAGTGCTTAAGCTTCATGCTTTCTGAAGGCATTGTTCCATCGAACATTCAAGAAGGATATTTGGCGAGACTCCTATTTCGTAGAGCATATAGACTGCTGAAAATGCTAGGCATAGAAGACAAGCTTTATGATATTATGGACATGCAAATTGACCTGTGGTCCAAGGATCACCCACACCTCAAGGAAATGCAAGACGAGATTATGGAAATCCTCTCAGTTGAAGAAGAAAAATTTCAAGAAACCATCAGCAGAGGTAAAGGACTAGTGAAGCGAATTGCTGGAGAACTGAAAAAAAAGAACATCCTAGACATTCCAGTTGAAACTTTAACTGAACTATACGATTCCCATGGGCTTCCACCTGAAATTGTCAAGCCATTCGCTGAAAAAGAAGGAGTCAAAGCGGAGATTCCAGAAGATTTCTACGCTTTAATCGCTCAAAGACACATGCAAGCTACTGAAAAAATAGAGGCAAAACCGGAAGAAAAACTGGAAACAGCGGTTTCAAATCTTCCAGAAACAGAGCAGTTGTACTACGCAGACCAATATATGAAGGAGTTTAAGGCGAAAGTCATTAAGGTGTTAGACAACGAACATGTTGTTCTTGACAAAACATGCTTCTACCCAGAAGGCGGAGGACAACCAGCAGACACTGGATACCTAGTTTTTGATGGAAACAAGATTGAGGTTGTTGATGTTCAAAAAGTCGGCCGGGTAATCGTCCATAAAGTGAAGAACACAGTTCCTAAAGCGGAGATCATCGTTAAAGGAGTGGTTGATTGGAAGAGACGATACAGCTTCATGAAGAATCATACTGCCACCCACATAGTTAGCGGTGCCGCGAAACGGGTTTTAGGACAACATGTTTGGCAGTTTGGAACACAAAAAGGAGCAGATCGGTCCAGGCTTGACATTTCACATTATCGTAGGTTATCATTGAAGGAAATACACAGAATAGAGAAATTGGCGAATCAAGCAGTATTACGAAATATTCCTGTAGAGACGTCTTGGATGCCTAGAAACGAAGCGGAAAAGCTTTATGGCTTCAAACTTTACCAAGGTGGAGCAGTTCCAGGGAAGGAAATACGTGTTGTAAAGATTGCAGACTGGGATGTTGAAGCATGTGCGGGAACCCATTTAAGCAACACAGGTGAAATCGGATTTATAAAAATAATCCATTCAGAAAGGGTTCAGGACGGAGTAGAAAGACTGGTTTATTCCGTTGGAATTCAAGCTCTTAATGCAGTGCAAGAGAACGAGAAAAAACTTTGGAAGCTTTCTGAAATTTTGAATGCACCTCTCCAGAAACTAGATACGACAGCGGAAAAAATTGTTAAAGAATTAAAGGAAGCAAACGTGGAAAAAAGAAAGCTTATCAAGGAAATAGCAGAGCGGGAAAGCGCCATAGTAGAGGGTAGACCGGAAGGCGAAGAAATCAAAGAACTACACGGCGTCAAAGTCGTGACCCGTAACTTCAAAGACATGATAGATGTTGAGCGCATGGTGCAAACAGCCAACAAGATGATTAAAAGAGATGAAGCAATCGTTACAGTATTTTATGGAGCGGATAAGAAGAACGCGTGGATAATGGTTATGGCTGGAAAAACCGCTGTAGAAAAGGGTGTAAATGCCAGTGAAGTAATCAGAGAAGCCTCAGCAATCATAGGCGGTGGAGGCGGCGGAAAACTTAATTTTGCTCAGGGAGGCGGAACACTAACCGAAAAACTGCCGGAAGCTATAGAAAAAACTGAAGAAGTGTTGAAAAAACAACTGGAACCATAACGTGCATCTGCATCCACCAGCTTTAACTGGCTAAGTGCGAAGCACCATTGCGAGTTTATCCATGAATTCATGTTTTCCATCATTGAGAACTACATAGTCTTCTAGTTCACAGCTTTCACCAGGTTGCAATTGTATTCTAGACATGATGAACAGCTCCAACATGGTTTTTCCCAAATCCAGCGAAAACATTAATGATCTAGCAGTGTTCCCAGCGATTATGCCGAGCCCCAGTTTCTTCTCTACATTCTTTACAAGTATCCATCCCTTCTCCGGTTGAACCCCAGAAACTGCGGTGCCCTTTGCTCTCTTGAACCGGAAGATCCTATTATCTCTCGGAAATGTTATCTCGTTCTTTTCGAAGTCTCCTCCCACGTTCGGAGAAATCCAGAGGCAACTGTTAAATTTGAAACTGGCCAACGTAGGGTTCTTAAATTTGCGCCTGATCTTGACAATATTGCTGAAGGGCAAGGTTAGATATGAAACTGATCCAACTATACCCTTTATCTCTTCTTGCTGTTCAGATTCAAACGAAAACTTCACACCTTTCCAATGTCCCTCTTCAACCAGCTCTGCCTTGTATAATTCCTCATGAGTTTTCGATTTCTGAAAGTCAAATTCATTTAGGTAGAATGCTCTTATACCACCTGAATAATTCTCTAGAAAGACTTTTGTCCCAATGTTTGGGAAGCTCGTTCCTAACTGGTTAACCGTGCTTTCTCCTAAGAAATAAAGGCACCCTGCAAATTCCGCGCTGGTCTTAAATTGAAGCAGACCATTAGAAACCTTGAAGACAGATCTGTTCTCCTCCTCGCCTGACACAACAGTCACTGGAGGCTTTGTGATTTCGGAAAGGATGCAGAGATCCATAGGAAACTCGATTTCTTGATTGCTTGCAGAGAATTTGATAGCTCCACTGTAAATGCCTAGCTTGGCTTGATGCGGAGGAATAATGGACACGTTGGAGGCAAAGGGGTTCTTTGCGGCTATGTTTTTAACCTTTATCTCCGAGGGGTAAATTTTCCAACCGTTGGGTGGAACCAAATCGATTTTTCCTGAAGCCCCCTTGTTTCTGAAGTTTACAACCTCAAGTTGAGTTTTTAGTTCTGTTTTGTCGTAGAGTATGTTTTCTGTGAGTTTTATGTTGAAGAGTGGTTTTGCCTTGACTGTTTTCTCTTCTGATCGAAGCTTTTTCTTGATTAAAGACTCCCATTTCCTACGGATAGCAAGCCAATTTCCTTTCTCAATGACATAATAAAGTTCTGAGGTGCAGGCTGACTGCCCCGGCTTTATTTCACCCAGTTCATATTCCGGTTCGACGTATGATGATCCTTCGCCGATTCTGATCTTTGAGAGCTTTTCGTTTGACCACATTTGTCCAAAGCAGAAATCATATGCTTGGTTTTGGAAGCATATCCACGATTCCTTGTAATCTTTAGGGTTATTTGAAAGGTCTGATTCTGAGGCTGGAAATCCAATCATTTCATGCTCCATAATCTCTTTCAAAGGCACAATCATCGTGTAATGAATGTCCTCTAGGAAAGCTCTTCCAGATATTCGTACCTTTGGCTTGTAGGTTATTTCCGGATTCATGTTGATGATTCTGATCTGCTCCTTGATAAGCGAGGTTCCAGCGTAGAAAGTCAGTGTCCCCATGATTTTGATGCCGGACATGTCCGGATGCATGCCTGAAAGGATTAGTTCAAGGCTTTCTGGCTTTCTAAGGATTTCATAGGTATAGTCAATGGGTTTTACGAAGCCGAAGGGTGGTCCAACGCTGATTCGTCCATGACGCCAGATTTTTTGTGGCTCATACACACAGTCTTTGTATGTGATCTCCAACATTCCTCCTCTAAGCCGTACACATGCCACGAGGTTTTCGTTTTCGATAAATACTGATTTTCCATGTTTTGTCTTTTCAGCTGAAGCAACGATGCCTCCTGGCGTTAGACATTTGACATAGACTAGTTCGGTTTCGGTTTTAACGTCAGCTTTTCTGACTTGGCCTTTGGCAAAAAGCTCTAGAGGGATGATGGATGTGGGCTGATCATTTGCGACTTTTATTTCGATATCGAAGCCAGAATGGCTTTTCGGTGGGATTTCTATTGAACTGGCGGTTTTTTTGAGAGAGAGCTTGTTGAGTTCGTCTATGATGAAAACGTTTCCAGTGAAATGTTCTTTTGAGTTATTAAATATGTTGAATTGAATTTTTCCTGTTGTTCCTGGTGTGACGATTATGCTTTCCGGGTCAGTTTTGAACTCAAGCAGGGACAATATGCGCATTCCAATCTCAAGGGGAATCAGTTCACCATTAATCACTAAATTGGCTTTGATGGTTTTCTGTTTTCGAGAAAGGTCAGGAACCTCCACTTCCGGGTTTACTATGAATTTTGCCTTCAGCTTGATAGAGGCTCCGTTGTCGATGATGAAAGTTTGTTGTGGATGAACTGTAAAGGTCAGGCCCTCAAATCCAGACAAGAACACTGAGCCTTGCATGTTGTTTTCCGTGTCATTTCTAATTTCGATCGTGAGTTCTTGTTCAATTCCTGCAATTACTTTGTGATCTGTGAGTTTTGCCACAACCCTCAAATGTTTGTCATCGAGGGTGCGTTCTACTCCTAGTATGCCTCGACCGTATTTGTCGATCCACACTCTAAGGTAATCTTCATCTTCAGAGAACTCGTATGGAAACACTTCCATCTCATCAAGCTTAGAATCGTCAGGAACAAGGTTCAACTTTCTTTTTTGAGATGAATACCAATCATGCTTTTTGAAGAATTCTCTTGCAACTGGGAAGTCTATGATTCCAGGGATGTAATCTTGCATTTCAACGCTTGTTTCCGGAACCCAAAACATCCCGCATTTCTTGTACAATGGTACTGCTCGCATGTTGCCCGCCCATGTATCGAGATCTACACGTCTCAAGTTGTTTTCAGTTGCGATTTGAAGAGATTTGAGAATGAGGGCTTTTCCGTGTCCTTTGCCGAGATAGTTTGGATGAACTCCCAGTAAACCTATGTAGGCGGCTTCTGCATCTTCGTAGTGTGGATGAAGAGTGCAGATTCCAGTGAATTTGCCATTATGGGTTGAAACCAGGATACAGATTCTTTTGACGACTATAAACCAGGAGTCAAGTACTCTTTCCGCTGTGTAGGAAATGCCTCCTGTGAAGTCTCCCGGCCAGAGACCTTCCTTGTCAAATGAATTAAGTAGCTCCGCTAGTTTTGAAGCATCTTCCTTTTGAAACTCGATGATTGTAGGCGCATGTTTCTTTCTTTTACTCATTTTCTGCAGTTTTCTCCATATTATTAGGTCAGCTATCACATTCTCAGAATGAATTTAAGCTCTTCAGTAAAGAGTACTAGCGTATAAAAACATTTACGCAAAAACGAAGCTTAGCTAGTTCTTCATGGAACAATCGCTTATGTATGCTGTATCTTCCAAAAATCTTCTTTTGTTACATGGCTCCATCTTAAACTTCCATGAACTTGACGCTTCCTTCGATAACCCTTACTTTGTTATTTTTTCGTAACTGATTAACCTTAACAGTAAACATTTAAGAATTATACTTGATTTCCTACGTTTTGAAGTTTTCAGAAGAAAATTGGGGTAAAGGATTAAAGCAAGCTCCACATAGCTAGTTTATGGTGTTAGATGTGAGGGACTGCGTTCTCAACACATAGGAACAAAAGGTTTAATAGCCCTCAAACAGTTTCAGAAATTTTCATGGAGTTTCTAAGGAAAACTGAGGGCAAATGGCAAAAAGCATGGGAAAGAGCAAGGATTTTTGAAGCTGATCCAGACCCGAATAAGAAAAAGGTTTTTGTCACTTTTCCATATCCATACATAAACGGGCCGCTCCACGTAGGTCATGCATTCACTGCATCACGAGTAGATGTATATGCACGATTCAAAAGGATGCAAGGTTATAATGTGTTGTTTCCGTGGTCGTGGCACTGGACAGGACAGCCGCTGCTAGGAGCAAGTCAAAGAGTTGCAAAAGGCGATGAAGCACTTGTTAAAGTACTAAGGGAAGTAGATGGCGTTCCAGAAAAGGAGCTTGAAAAATTCGTTGATCCCATTTACATGGCAACATACTACACAAATGAAAGCAGGATTGCTGCAAAGCGAGCAGGGTTCTCGGTTGATTGGAGAAGAGAATTCAACACTAGCATGCCTACATTTCAGAAATTTGTTACATGGCAATATGAAAGTCTAAGAGCCAAGGGCTACGTTACAAGAGGAACACACCCCGTTGTATGGTGCCCGAAATGCAAGAGCCCAACAGGAGATCATGACCGGCAAGAAGGTGAAGGAGTAGCACCGGAAGAATACACGTTGATAAAATTCAAGCTGGACGAGCAAACATATTTGCCAGCGGCCACATTCCGACCGGAAACAATCTACGGAGTAACAAACATCTGGATTCATCCAGACGCAGTTTATGTAGAAGCAAAAGTGAACGATGAAAAATGGATAATAAGCGAGAAAGCAGCTGAAAAATTGAGCGAACAAGGACGGATCGTGGAGGTAAGACGGAAGCTGAAAGGCAGAGATCTTATTGGGAAAAACTTTGAAAATCCAGTGACCAAAGAAAAAATGCTGATTCTGCCTGGATGGTTTGTGGATGCAGGACAAGCCACAGGCGTAGTCTATAGCGTTCCAGCCCATGCACCCTACGACTGGCTAGCTCTGAAAGATCTGCAGGAAAAACCTGAAGTCTTGCGCGAGTTCAGCATAAACCCGGAAACGGTGAAGAACATAAAGCCCGTTTCTATGATTAAAGTTGAAGGTTTCGGTGAGTACCCAGCCATCGAAATTGTGGAACAATTAGACGTGAAGGATCAATATGACTCAAAGGCTGAAGAAGCAACAAAAATGATCTACAAAAAGGAGTTCCACAGCGGAATTTTGAAAGAAAACTGTCGGGAATACGCTGGGAAAACTGTTAGAGAAGTAAAGGAGACCATAGTCAAAGATTTTAGGAAGCGTGGAATTGCTGACTCCATGTACGATCTGCCACAACCGGTTGTTTGCCGATGTATGACGCAGTGTATGGTTAAAGTGTTACAAGACCAATGGTTCCTAAAGTACTCGGATCCAGAATGGAAGGAAAAAACCAAAGAAGCGCTGAATAGAATGGAAATCTACCCGGAAACAGCAACCCAATGGTTCTTGGCTGCGATTGACTGGCTGAAAGAGTGGGCATGCGCAAGAAGAACGGGGCTTGGAACACCTCTGCCGTGGGGTCCAGGATGGATAATTGAAACTTTAAGCGACTCCACCATTTACATGGCATTCTACACCATAAACAAGCAAATAAGACAATATGACATAAAGCCTGAGATGCTAACGAAAGAAGTGTTCAACTACATTTTCCATGGAAAAGGAAACATGGAAGAAGTAGCCTCGAAGTCAGGAATGAACACTGACATATTGGAGGAAATGCGAAAAGAATTCCTGTACTGGTATCCTGTTGACCTGAGAGTATCAGCCAAAGAACTTGTTCCAAATCACCTAACCTTTTTCATATTCCAACACGTAGCACTCTTCTTACAGCAACACTGGCCAAAAGCGGTTGGAGTAAACGGTATGCTTATGATTGAAGGAAAACAAATGCACAAGTCCAAAGGGAACTTCGTAACTGTGAAAAATGCTGTTGAAGAGTATGGTGCAGATGCTACAAGATGCGCGTTGATGTTAAGTGCTGAAGGCATGGACGACTCGAATTGGAGAAGCGAGAACGTTCGAGACATGAGAAACAAGCTTCAATCATTTTATAGCTTCGCGGAGAGCATAATTGAACATGCAGAAAACGATGCAAATGAGCATCTGGAAAAATGGCTGATGAGCATACTGCAACAACGCATATCCGAAGTGACAAAAAATCTTGAAGAGATGAAAACGAGAACCGCCTTGGAAATAGCATTATTCGAAGTCTGGAACGATTTCCGTTGGTACATACGTAGAAAAGGAGAAGCAAACTCAAAAATCCTGAAAGAAGCCTTGAAAATATGGCTAAAGCTACTTGCACCTTTTGCACCCCACCTATGCGAGGAATTATGGAGCAAAATAAAAGAGAAACCTTTCATCTCACTCGCAGAATGGCCGCAGGCAAGAGAAGAACTTGTAAGCGTACAAGTAGAGGAAAAGGAGAACCTAACACGGAAAATAATTGAAGATACGCTGAATATTCTGAAAGCAACAAGGATCACGCCTAAAAAGATATACTATTATACAGCTTCCCCATGGAAATGGAAAGTCTACCTAAAAATATTGGAGAAGTCAATGCGTGGAGAAGTCAAGCTGAACGAGGTTATGAAAGAACTCGCCGCAGATGAGGACATGAAAGGAAAACTCAAAGAAGCAGCCAAATTCACTTCAAAAATATTGCAGGAAACAGGCAAGATACCGGAAAAAAGAAGAGCAAAACTGCTACAAATCGGAGCTTTAAACGAAAAAAAGGTGATTGAGGACGGAAAAGACTTCTTGACAGACAGGGTTAAAGCACGCATTATAGTTTCCAGAGAAGATGAAAAGAATCGTTATGACCCAAAACAGAAAGCTATGCTATCTATCCCATGTCGACCAGCAATTTACATCGAATAAAACGACATCAAATAAGCCTAAACATTGAACTCAAGGTGTGATTGTTAATCTTAATATGATAATTTCTTCGACCGCGACTAGTAGTTGTAACGTAGAAATCATCTTCTTCATGAAGCGAACTCCCATACAAGAGAGCGAGAATCGTACGGCAAATATTCACAGTTGTTAATTTCTCATTTTCAACCTTCTTTTCAATTTCGTCCTGCAATACTCTAGGATTAATCGTGAAGACAACCCCAGGAGTGCGTCCCGTTCTTTCGTAATGCCTTTCCATCTCTTTTACGATGTGCTGAGCAATGTCATAATAGGGTGATTTATGACGTTTTATAAGGTAAATATAGTTCACTAAAGGGATGGGAATATCACTGATGTGAATTTCAGACATTTAGTCTCCTCTCCCTAAACAATTATGTAATCAACAACGGTCTTAAATAGTTTAAGGAAAAGTGTTCCATAGGAATCCTCTACGGCACATTGCCAAAACATCAACAGATAAAACTAATATCTAACAATCATATATGAAAAAATCATGGGTCCGTGGCGCAGCCTGGATAGTACTGTCCCATAAAGCGCGTCGGCCTTCTATACTGTCTGAGGAAAGCCGAAGATCCGGGGTTCAAATCCCCGCGGATCCGCCAATTATGTTCGGTTTACGAACGGAAATTATAAATTATTTCGACAATAAGGAAGTTAGCCGTCTTATGCATGTTAGCAACGCTGATTCTCTCTGCACAAGCTTTCATCCAGGAAACAGCCCGGATAACGTTTCTCCACACTGAAGGCTCTTCGTGGAGTGACACTAGAGAAACGGAAGGATACATTGTTGAATGGAACATAACAGTGGCTACCACGGTAACTTTCCCAGTGGACCTCGAGGCCTACAACAACGGAACCATAGATCCGGAATCTGAAGATGAAGTCTGCTTCCGGCTTTCCACTCCAGAAAACCAGGGCTTAATCAACTTCACAGTTTCAGGCTACTTGAACGTGACAGCAAAAGGAATCATCCCCATTTCTGGATACACAGACTTTCATAACACAACTTCCTGGCCTGTTACAGCTCCCTTGGGCGAATGGAACCTAAGCTATCCCATACCGGTGCCTGTTCCCATAGGCGCACTCGTCATATTCGTCACAGTCAAACCAACGCTCTTCAT
>Ga0209986_10001514_pt1 | contig 22216 bp, 17 predicted proteins | sample BlataG_FD_183168 | JGI IMG/M metagenome (GOLD analysis project Ga0209986, IMG submission 183168) | Deep subsurface microbial communities from Black Sea to uncover new lineages of life (NeLLi) - Black_00105 metaG (SPAdes) (version 2) | ecosystem: Environmental > Aquatic > Marine > Oceanic >... | reverse complement strand
TTTCAGTAGGACAGATGTTCACTGGCATGCTCTATTAAAAATAATTAAAAAAGAGAAACTTAATAATGCCACAAAATAAAAGACAAATCAAACTAACTACCATTCTTTTACTAACTACAATTCTTATATCCCAATTTTTTCTTATCTCTCTTGCCGAAACCGAAGTCTACTTCTCCCTCTACGACAATCCCCAAAAAGAAATCATTAGAAATATTAACCAGGCCCAGGCCTTCATCAATATAGCAATGTATATATTCACCGATAAGGAAATAGCTCTCTCTTTAATAAATGCTCAAAAACGAGGGGTAAAGGTAAGAGTGTATTTAGATAAAGAACAGGTTGATTACAAATACAGCCAATCCCGTTTCCTGGTGCAAAAGGGAATAAAAACAAGAATAACTACCAATAATTATATTATGCACCACAAATTCGCCATTATTGATAACCGTCTACTGCTCACCGGTTCTTATAACTGGACCTTTTCCGCCAACAACCGAAATGACGAAAATCTAATGGTAATAGACGACCCGGAAATAATTGAGATATTTCAGAATCAATTTATAAACTTGTGGACCAATAAACACAGCTCCGAAAGAACTAAAGAATTATTCAATAAAGCCAAAATAAACATTCTGACTGTTTTTCCTCCTCCCGTTCAAACAGAAACTAAAGTAATAAACATCAACACCGCATCCCAGGATGTACTTGTAAAAGTGTTACAAATAACCGAACCCCTCGCCCAGAAAATAATCGCCTTTAGAGAAGAACTGGGAGGATTCAAAGAACCGCAAGGCCTAACTCAATTACCCGAACTAACCAACTTGAAATGGGAGGAGTGGAAAGAGCAGGGAATAATAGTAACTGTTGAATAATAGTTAACTTTATAGATTATAAAGATTTGTTTAAATATATGAAATATAAAAAAAGAAGCTCATAATTATAAGCGAATTTATCAAAAAAATGCCATTTTAATTGACATATATCGGGAAATGGTGAGGAATTTGTCAAAAGAACTATGCCTTGACATGTTACAGTGTTTTAAAAAAAGAAAAGCATTTTATGTTATTAATAAACTATAAATAAAATTTTAAATAGAGAAATAGTAATATAATTATATAATAATATATTATGTTATATACCAACAATAGAAATAACTTGACAAATCTCTTAGTTTATGGTATAATATATTTGAAGAAAAAAATGACCCAAAACTCTCAAGTCGACTGAGAATTTTGGGTCGGTGCATTAGTTGTATATTTTAGCCAAATACATTATACACCTTTTCGAAGGAGTATTCAAGCAACATTGCACTTTTCTTTAATAAAATATGAAGGAGATGATGCAATGCGTTATTATGTAAATAAAAATGTTCAATCAAATGGTGATCATGAAGTTCATACCGAAGCATGCAGTTGGTTACCTGATGCTGAAAATCGCTTATACTTAGGCCAGTTTTCAAATTGTTATCAGGCAGTTACAGAAGCAAAAAAACGTTATACTCAAAGCGATGGCTGCTTTTATTGCTGTAATTCCTGTCATACAAGTTAATAGCTAACAGGATTGTGCGGATGTGGTCGACAACATCCGCGCGCTCTCAAATGAGGTGATTAAGATATGAATGTTGAATATAAATTCCTTGGTGAAATTGCTGAAATAATTGCCGGGATACCTGAGGAAAAAAAGAAAGGCAACAAAGAATATAAGTATTTTTGTATACAGCCATCCCATTTAAATGATAACAATAAATTATTAAAATTTGATGTGGTATATAGAACTAAGCCAATCAATGAAAAGGCATTAGTGAAGAAAGAGGATATCCTAGTAAAACGACTCAATCCATCATCTATTAATTTAGTAATGGATAGTTATAAAAATACCTATATTACAAGTAGTTTAATGATTATTAGATGCAAAGAAAAATATATTTCTGATTACTTAGCAGCTATTTTAGAAATTCAAGGATTAACAACGTTAAAGCATTATACCAAAAGAGGTATAACAGTACAAACAATTTCAAAAAAAGAGATTAGTAATATAACTATACCTTTTCCAGATATTAAAACACAAAAATTATTAGGTAAAATATGGCTTTTAAATAAAAATAAACAAAAGTTATTAAATGATTGGGTGATTAAGGAAAACGATTTTATTCAATCGTTATTCAATACAATTTTAACTATGAAAGGATCAAAAAAATGACGACAAAAGATAATATTGAAGGAGCGCTATGGCGAGGTGCTGATACTTTTAGGGATACTATTGATGCTGCGAATTATAAAGATTTTGTTTTATCTATTTTATTTGTGAAATATTTAAGTGATACACATAGAGAGATGACAGACGACTTGTCTAAAAAATATGAAGGTATAAGGCTCGAAAGACAAATAAGTCGTTTATCTTTTAAAATTGACAGAGAAAATTCTTTTGATCATTTATACAAAAGTCGATTTAATGATGACCTAGGTCAGCTAATAAATGTTGCCTTAAGAGGCATTGAAGAAGAAAATATTGATCAGTTAAATGGGGTTTTTAGGAGTATTGATTTTAACAGTGAAGCAATTCTTGGTAATCGAATACATAGAAATTCGATATTACGAGAGCTTCTCGAAGATTTTGTTCCTCTTGATCTAAGACCGTCACAAATTGAAACAAAAGAAAATGAAGTACCTGCTGATGTAATCGGTGATGCTTATGAATATATGATAGGCGTATTTGCAAGCAGAGCCGGAAAAAAGGCAGGAAGTTTTTTTACACCAACAGCTGTATCGGAGCTTATGGCGAGAATCGTACCGCCAATAACGGGTGAAAGAGTGTATGACCCGACCTGCGGATCAGGGTCTTTACTTATTCATGCTGCAAAAAAAGGCGGTATCGATAGGGTCTCTATATCTGGACAGGAAATGAATGGCTCTGCGGTATCTATGGCAAAGATGAATATGTTCATACATGAAATACATGATTCAAAAATAGCATGGGGTGATACACTTGCCAATCCTTTACATCTTGATGGCGATGGTAATCTAATGTTGTTCGATGTCATTGTGGCCAATATGCCATTTTCAAAAGACAAATGGGCATCCGGGTTTAATCCCGGTGGAGAAGCGAACAGCAATGGAAAAAAATTTAAGATGGAAGCTTCTTTTGATAAACATCATCGTTTTGACTGGGGAATCCCCCCATCCAGCAAAGGTGATTGGGCATTTTTATTGCATATGATACATAGTATGTCAAGCAATGGCCGTGTTGCTGCAGTTGCACCACATGGGGTTCTTTTTAGAGGTGCTGCGGAGGGAAGAATTAGGCAGCGAGTCATTGAAAATAATTTGCTTGATGCTGTAATAGGACTACCTGCAAATTTGTTTTATGGAACATCCATTCCTGCAAGCATCCTTGTATTTAGGAAAAACAAAGAAGATAAAAATGTATTGTTTATAGATGCTTCAGGAGAAGGTCATTTTGCAAAGGGGAAAAATCAAAATGTTTTGGAAGAGAAGCATATTGAGGATATTGTAAATGCATATAAAGAAAGAAAGGATATAGATAAATTTGCCCATGTAGCGAGTATTGACGAGGTAAAAGAGAACGAATACAACCTTAATATTCCACGCTATGTTGATACCTTTGAAGAGGAAAAACCTGTTGATATTGATGAGGTACAAAAAAATATTGAGGATATAAAAAATGAATTAACCCAAGTTGAATCTAAGATGCAGGAATACTTGAAAGAATTGGGATTGTAAGGGAGAGTAGATGAATATAGAGGTAAAAGAACGAGTTTTACAAATAAATATGGGACAAGTGCCGAAAGGATATAAAAAAACAAAAGCGGGAATTATTCCGGAAGAGTGGAATTTAAAAATATTAGGTTCTTTGGGAGAATTTAAAAAGGGTAAAGGAATATCAATAAAAGATACAATAGAAACTGGATTGCCAGCCATGATGTATGGCGATATATATGTTAAATATAACACACAATTTAATAAGGTTGATTTTCGCATAAATCAAAATATAGCTCAGAATAGTAGAAAGGTTAATAAAGGAGACTTACTATTCACAGGGTCAGGTGAAACTGCAATAGAAATTGGAAAATGTGTTTCATATCAAGGCAAAGAAACAATATATATTGGAGGAGATATTATAGGATTAACTCCTGAAAAAGATGATAGTTTATTTTTAGCTTATCAACAGAATGGTTATGAACAAACAAAACAAAAAGCAAGATTTGGGCAAGGACACTCGGTAGTGCATATTTATACCCATCATATTAAATCATTAATAATTGCCCTCCCTCCACTATCAGAACAACAAAAGATAGCTGAAATTCTTTCAACCTGCGATACAGTCATTAAGCTGAAAAAAAAATTAATTGAGCAAAAGAAACAGCAAAAAAAATATCTTATGCAGGCACTTCTAAATCCTAATAGTCCTAATTTTAAGAGGTTAGCGAATTTTGATGAGGAGTGGAAAGAAATACAGCTAACAAAATGTTTATCGGTGAGAAAAGAAAATCATAATAGGACAGAAGAATTTGAATTATATTCTTTAACTATTGAAAATGGCGTTACAAGTAAAACAGATAGATATAATAGAGAGTTTTTAGTAAAGAATAATGATAAAAAATATAAAATTGCATATATGAATGATATTGTATATAATCCTCCAAATTTGAGGTATGGGGCGATTGCGTTAAATAAGGTAGAAAAACCTGTATTGTTGTCACCAATATATGAAATATTATATGTAAAAAAAAATATAGATATAGCATTTTTATCTCAATTGCTTACAAGCAAAAGACAAGTAAAAATTTTTGCAACAAAAGCTGAAGGAACACTCATTGAACGAATGGCAGTAAAAGTAGATGTTTTTTTAAGTACAAAAATTCAAATACCATGCTTATCAGAGCAAAAAGAAATTGGTAAAGTTTTATTTTTTAAGGATAAAGAAATTAACCTTTTAGAAAAAGAACTTGAACAACAAAAACTAAAGAAAAGAGCATTAATGCAATTATTATTAACCGGAAAAGTTAGAGTCAATGTATCATAAATAAACATTGAAAGGAGTTAGTATAATGATAAAGAAAAATATTCATGTAACACCTCATAAAGATGGAGGTTGGCAAGTAAAGAAGGGTGGATCTAAAAGAGCAACCAAAATCACAAATACACAAAAAGAGGCAATTGATATTGCTACTCAAATTGCTAAAAAACAAAAGACAGATACCAAAATACATAGCAGGGACGGAAAGATTAATCGAGGAAACAGTTATGGAAATGATCCATGTCCACCAAAAGATAAGAAATAGAGGAATATTAAAAATTAAATGGATTAGTAAAGAAGGTGAATAACATGCCGGATCATAAAATATTTAATGAACGTCCTGAGAGCCAGGATAGAATGATTAAAATATTTCAAAAAATGGGTTATGAATATATATCGAGAGCCGAAGCAGAAGAAAAGAGAGGCTCAAAAACTCGTGTACTTTTTGAAGATGAAATGCAAAATTTTTTACAGAAGCAAACATTCCCATATAAAGGTAAAAAATTACCATTTTCAAGTGGCTCGATAGGAAAGGCGATAAGAGAAATTGACCTGCCCATTAACAACGGTCTTGCTATGACGAATAAAAAAATATATGACCTTATATGTACCGGGAAAAGTTTAGAGCAAACATTACTTGATGGTAGTATGCAGTCATTTGACATCAAGTATATTGACTTTGAGCATCCGGATAATAACAGTTGGCAAGTTACTGATGAATTTGAAATTGAACGTTCGAATGGAAAATTTGTAAGACCCGATATTGTTCTTATGATAAACGGGATTCCATTGGTTATTATTGAATGTAAAAAATCCAGCATTGATGTAATGGAAGGCGTAAAACAAAATATAAGAAACTGGCAACCCGATTACATTCCCAATCTATTTAAATTTGCTCAAGTTGTTATTGCAGCAAATCCTAACAAACTTTTATATGGAACATGTGGCACATCATCTAAATATTATACTTTTTGGCGCGAAGAGAATAAAAAATGGCAAGAAGATATGTGTAGACTGTATAGTCCGGATGGGCAAGTAACCGAACAAGATAAAGTAGTAGTTTCAATATTAACAAAAAAAAGATTGCTTGATATTATTTATAATTTTATTATTTATGATAATAATGTAAAAAAAATTACCAGGTATAAGCAGTTTTTTGCTGTCCATAAGTGTATGGATAGGATTAAATTAAAAGATGGCAAAAATACAAGAAACGGTGTTATTTGGCATACACAAGGCACCGGAAAAACAATTATCATGATCATGCTTGCAAAAATGATTCAAAGAGACAAAGACATAATAAACCCAAGATTTATTTTGGTAACTGATAGAAAAAATCTTGATAAACAAATAAGAGATAATTTTATAAATACAAATATGAGACCAGTTAGAGCAGCAACCGGCAAAGGGCTTGTTAATCTTATTAAAGATGAAGGTAACTCAGTAATTACGACGGTTGTTAATAAGTTTGAGATAGCAATATGCCAAAATTTTAAAAATGAAAGTGAAAATATTTTCCTATTAATTGACGAAGGACACAGAACACATTATGGAAAACTCAATACATATATGAGAACAGTTTTACCGAACGCAGCGAAAATAGCCTTTACCGGAACACCATTAATTAAATCTAAAAAGAAGAGCACTTATAAAAATTTTGGTCCGATTATTGATTCATATAAACTTGAAGATGCTATTAATGATTGCGTAACCGTTCCTCTTATTTATGAAGGTAGAGTTATCCCTCAAAAAGTGACCAGTAAAAAAATTGATGATCATTTAAAATACATCACTGCTTCTTTAAATAGGGAGCAAACCGATGATTTAAAACGAAAATGGAGCAGATTTGTTCCATTGGCACAAACTAAGCAAAGGCTTGATATGGTTGCCTTTAATTTATATGAGCATTTTATCAAATACTGTAAGCCAAAGAAATTTAAAGCAATGATTACCTGTTCTTCCAGGGCTTTTGCCATTGATTTGTATTTTAAGATAAATCCTTTAGAAGGTATAAACCCTGCAGTTGTTATCACTCCAGAGAATATACAAGAGGGGGAGGATGATGATACTTCGACACAAAGCTTAAAAAAAATTGCCAATTTTTTTAAAAAAGAAATAGACCCTCTTTATAAAAATAATTATGAAGCATATGAAGACTATGCACGCAATACATTTATTGATCCTGAAGGTGACATAGATTTGCTCATTGTAAAAGACAAGTTACTCACAGGGTTTGACGCACCAGTAGCAGCTGTATTATATATTGATAAACCTATGAAAGACCATAGTGTTCTTCAAGCAATAGCAAGAGTCAACCGGTTATATGAGAATAAGGATTTCGGCCTTATTGTTGATTATTACGGTGTTTTTAAAAAACTGAATGAAGCTTTGGACTTATATAGTGATGATAAAACAGGATTTGACAAATTTGATGAAGAGGATATAAAAAATACTATATTTGGACCAGCTGATGAAAAACGAAAACTGGTTGAATCTCACCAAAGATTATGGGATATTTTTATCGGGATTGCAAAAGATGAAACAAGATCTAACGTATGGCAAGAAACTTTAGAAAATAAAGATAAAAGAAAAGATTTTTATGAAAAGCTTTCAGCATATTTCAAATTGGTGGATTTAATGTTTTCTAGTTATGAATTTTTTAACCTGGTTGGACTGAAGGAATCTGAAGTATATAAACATGATTTGATTCATTTTAATAAACTAAGAGCGGCTGTTTCGCTCCGATATAATGATAGTGTTGATTTTAGTAAATATGAAGATGGTATAAAAGAACTTTTAGATAGTTACGTTCAGGCAGACGATGCGCATATTGTTGTTGAACCGTTATATATTTTAGATAAAGATGAAATGCTAAACCAGCTTGAAAAACTGGGGTCGAAAAATGCTAAGGCAGATGCGATAAAAACAAGAATTGCGGCAGAAATAGACACAAAGCAGTATGATGACCCTATTATGTTTTTAGAATTTTCCGAAAGAATAAATGAAACACTTGAAGAATATATGACGGACAGGAACTCGGATGCTTATTATAATTCAATGGAACGAATGGCCGAAGATTTTCGGGAAGGTAGAACGGCTCATAATTATCCTGCATGTATCGAAAACGACAACGATGCAAAATCATTTTATGGAGCAATGAGAAAAGTTTTGAAAAACAAAAAAGAAATAGAAACAAATATTGAGATGGAAGAAAAGCTTTCTACTTTGTCAATTAGGGTCAAAGAAACAGTTGTTGCTAATGCAAAACGTGATTGGCGGGATAATGTTATTGTAAATCGAAAAATAGTTAGCGAATTGGATGATGTTATTTTTGACTTCATCGAAGAAAACGGTCTTAAACTGTCAGTTGATATGATTGACTTGTTGTTAGATGAATTTATGATGGTGGCTAAAAAGAGGTTTTAAGATGGGAAAAATAAAATTAATGATTTCGAAAAGTAACAAAGAAATTGAAATTGACATTTCACGAAAAAAAATGAAAAATGCGAGATTAAAAGTTTTTCCAAATGGTGAGGTAGCAATATCAGTTCCTTATAATGTTTCTTTGGAATGGATAAATCAATATCTGAAAGACAAAAGTGGATGGATTAAGGAAAAACTTGATTCATTTAATAAAACAGCAGGTATAGAGTCTATAAGGTATATAAAAAGTGGAATATCCACAAAGATTTTTGGAAGACAAGTTATAATTATTGTAAAACAATCAAAGATGAAGCGAGTATGCCGTAAAGAAGATACTATATATATTTATTCGCCGGACATTAGGAATGAAAATGTTATGAATAAACAATTGGATAAATGGATAAGAGAAAAGTCTAAAAAAGTTTATGAAAAAACAGTCGATAGGTTATCCTCTATTATTAAAAAATATGGATATGAACGTCCTGGAATTCATATAAGAAAAATGAAAACATTGTGGGGAAGTAGCAATAAAGAAAAGGGGCGTATCACGATGAATTTTTATTTGTATAAAGCTTTACCACCTTGTATTGAATATATTGTCCTACATGAACTTGTACATTTTTTATATCCTAAACATAATAAAGAGTTTTATAATTTTTTAAGTATTTATATGCCAGATTGGAAAGAAAGAAAAAAAATCCTTGATTATGAGGTAGTGCAGGGGATATGAAAAAATAAAATGGTGTTAGATCACATGAATAAAATAAATATCTTTAAATTATTTTATAAAAAAGAGGAGAAAAGATGCAGTTTAATAATAGACTATTAGATATTAAATCAAGAGGGAAGGTTTCCAAGGAGCAAAAGAGGGTCAGGTCTTGAAATGACACAATTTTTTAACAACAAGCAAGTATTGATGGAAAATGTGTCATTTCAAGACCCCAAAGCTCTTTTTTATTATTTCACGAGCTGGAACAGTCGGAAAAATGTGTGTTTTGAAAAGTTCTTTTAATAAATCAATCATCAGTACAAATTTAATTCGAGTTAGGTTCAATAATCAACTTTTACCAGAGTATTTTGTTGCTTTAATGACATATTGCAAGGGTAGAGTAGGAAGATTAAGAACAGGTTCTGATGGTTCATTTACGCATATGAATACTGGAATATTGGATTCTTTGAAATTTCCATACCCCCCGCTTGAATTGCAAAAAAAGTTTGTTGTAGCGAAGGATAATATTGAGTTGATAAAACAAAAAATGCGCGATTCTCTAAACGAAATGGACAATCATTTCAACGCGCTAATGCAGAGGTATTTCGGATGAAAGGAGATAGTATATGGCGAGAATACATGAGTTAAAAATTAGTAATTTTCGAGGGATAAAAACTTTTTCGGAAAAATTCAGCAAGAATTTTATTTGTTTATTAGGTCGTGGTGATTTTGGCAAGACAACCATATTAGATGCAATTTCCTATGTTTTATCTCCAAATTGGAACCTCTCTTTTTACGACAGTGATTTTTTTGAAGGAAATGTAAATAATTCTATAGAAATAGAAGTTTCATTGCTTGATCTTCCTGAAAAGTTAATCAGAGAGGATAGATATGGTCTCTATATAAGGGGACTTGATAATAGAGGTGTCATTCAAGATGAATTGCATAATGATTATAAGAAAGTTTTAACCATAAAATTGGAGGTTAAAAAAGATTTAGAACCTCAATGGTTTGTTGTAAATAACAGGCAAGAACCTATACGGATGTCTGTTAACGACCGTGCAAAATTCAATGTATTTATGGTATCAGATTATATTGATCGGCATTTTTCTTGGAGTAAAGGTAATCCGCTATATTCTATTCTCAGAGAAAGTCAATCTTCCGAAGACGAAAAAAATAGTGTTATCATTGATGCTATCCGTGAAGCAATAACTAAAATTGGACAAGATAGTTTTAGCCAATTTAAAAATGTTACTGATAATATTATAGTTACTTCGGCAGATTTTGGGATTGATTTATCAAATGCAAAAACAACGATTGATTTTAGAGACTTATACATTAAAGGGGGAAGAACTTGCCTCCATGATGAAAATGTGCCATTACGATTAAAAGGTAAAGGAACCAAAAGGTTAATCTCAATGGCTATACAAACTATTCTTGTCCAATATGGAGGTATTATATTAATAGATGAAGTTGAGCAGGGTTTAGAGCCTGATCGAATTAGAAATTTAATCAGATCATTAAAAAAGAACAATTTAGGACAAATATTCGTAACGACTCATTCATGCGAAGTAATAACTGAATTAGAAGCAGATGATTTAGTGATGATAAGTAATGATGAAGGGAATGTCAAAGCTTTAAATCTTAATCAAAATTTTCAAAATATTATCAGGGCTTGCCCCGAAGCGGGATATGCTAAAAAAGTGATTGTCTGTGAAGGTAAAACTGAAATAGGCATTTGCAGAGCTTTGGATGCTTATCGCAAAAAGAAAGGTGAAAAATGTATGTCGTTTCGCAAATGCGTTTATGTTCTTGGTGAGGGCAATAATTTTATAGAACGGGCAATAAAATTAAAAGATTTAGATAAATCTGTATCTGTTTTTTGCGATTCAGATAATGATAACGAATTAAATCCATCAAAATCTGAATTAAAAGAATTAGGTATAAAAATATTTGACTGTGACGAAGGCAAGGCTATTGAGCAACAAGTATTTCAAGATTTACCTTGGAACGGAATAGAAAAATTAATTGATTATGTAATAAATAAAAAAAATATATATGAAGATCAATTAAAACAATCAATTAAATCAAAGTACGAAGGTAATTTTCCTGATGATTTTATGAATTCAGATACTCCTGGAATGAGGCAAGCAATAGGGGAAGTCGCTAAGAACAACAGATGGTTTAAACGTACTGATCATGGTGAATATTTAGGTTCAATTATCTTTGACTATTTCAAAGGGATGGAAGATAAGAAAATAAAAAACCAATTAGTAAGTCTTTCAAATTGGATAGATGAATAATGGATTATGCAGAATTTGTTTCTAAACCGAAAAGTATGATAGTTGCTCCGGCAGGGAACGGAAAAACACACGCTATTGCTTTATGTTTAAGTCATACTAAAGGAAAGCAGCTTATTTTAACCCATACACATGCAGGAGTTGCATCATTAAAAGAAAAAATAATGCAACAGGGTATTAACAATAAACATTATCGTGTTGAAACAATTACAGGTTTTGCTCAAAAATATGTTAATGCTTTCTATTGCGGTGACGATATTCCAGAACAAGAGGATAGCAAAGCTTATTATCCTTTCTTGATCGATAAAGCAAAAAATTTATTTAAATTAGATCTAATTAGAGATGTAGTTAGATCAACGTATTCAGGATTATTTGTTGATGAGTATCAAGATTGTATCATTGGCCAGCATAATTTTATTAAAACTTTAGGAGAAATTTTGCCGATTCATATTTTAGGCGATTATCTTCAGGGAATATTTGACTTTAATGGAGATACTTTGGTCGATTTCGATGAAGATCTTAATGATTTTGAAAAGTTTCCTAATTTAACTGAACCGTGGCGATGGAAAACAAATAATCCTGGTTTAGGGGAATGCTTAAAGAAAATAAGAATTTTATTAGAAGAAAAAAGAGAAATAGATTTAGATTTGTTTAATACTTATATAGAAACTTTGGTAATAAACGAAAATGATAAATATGATCCTAGAACGGATTATAATAAAAATATTTGGAGTTTAATGGAAGATAAGAATCTTTTAGTTATACATCCTGATAGTGCAAATATAAATGTAAGGATAAATTTTACAAGAAGTTTTAATAATTCATTTGTTTTAGTCGAAGCTTTGGACAATAAAGATTTTTATAAATTTTCAAAAGAATTTGACAAGATGAATTCGAGTAATTTTTACAATATTTTGTATAAATTATTTATTAAACTATTTAATGGAAAAACATCGATAAAAATATGGTTTAATGAAAGTGGTGTCAAGCAAAAAAGATCTGAAAGTGATAAAAAACTTGTTTGTTCAATTGATAAAGATATTAAAAAGATAAAACAAAAATTTTCATTAACATTAATTCTAGAAATATTAAAAGAAACAAAGAAATTGCCTGATATAAAGTGTTACAGGGTGGAACTTTTTAATTGTTTATGCAGGGCACTTGAAAAAGCAGAGTGTAAAAATATATCAGTTTATGAAGCAATGAAAGAAATTAGAAATATTAAAAGAAGAATAGGGCAAAAAATTAAAGGAAAATGTATCGGAACCACTCTGCTCACAAAAGGTTTGGAGTTTGACACCGTGGCTATTTTGGATGCGCACAAATTCAAATGTCCTAAAAATTTTTATGTTGCTATAACTAGGGCTTGTAAAAGGTTGATGATTTTTACAAATAATAAGATTCTTTTACCTTACCAGGAAGAAAATTAATTATTTTTATTTGAACTAAATGTCTTGAATAAATGGGATCCATTTTTTTAGATTAAAGGAGTAAAAAAATGAATGAACGTATTCAACATTTTAAACAAGGTGAATATACTCGAATTCTTGATAAGTATAATGCTCGTGAAAAGGGGTTATCGTACTCTAAATGCGAAAGGATCCTTATTGATGCCGGCGCCTCTCACGAACAAGCTAAAAATGGAGCGTATGTTTATCTTCACCACAAAAATCATCAAAAAGCTGGGCCTAGGATGACACAAGAAAAATACGATAAAATTTTAGACAATTTTAACGCTTGCAATATGAAACCAAAAGAATGTATAAAGCATTTAGAGAAAATGGGCTTTAGTTATGGTCAGGCAAAATCAGCTGTTTATAAGTATCGGTACAATATGAACCTTATTAAAAAAAGAGATTAATTTTGAAATATATAAGGGGTCTCAACATTTGACATCCGAGATAGTTATGTCAAATGTTGAGACCCCACTACAGATCTTCTTTTTTAAGAAAATTTTTCGAGTAGGGTATCTTGGCAATATTAAATGTTTTATAAAAAAGAAAAGGTATAATAATGAAACAATTGAAATCATCTATAGAGGATTTGAGAGAAATTTTTGATAAAAGTGTTAAAGCTCGCCATATTACAGTATCATTCTGCTCATTTGATGAATCAGCAATCGCTCAAGATGTAAAAGTAATATTGGATGAAAAGGCTTTTGATGTCGTAGGAGTTAGGAATGTACAAAGGGTCAGGTCTTGAAATATAACAAAAACTATATTATCTTTGCAGCATAACCAGGCCATTACGGATATAATTTAAAGTAAAAGAGACCCCAAAGCTCTTTTCCTAGGATAAAAGGTGGGATTTAATAATGAATATAGCACCTGGTGTAACCGATGAAGAATATAAACAATTAAATTTAGAAAATGATCAAAGTAATGATTGGGGTAAGGCAATTGATATATTTAAAAAAAGAATCGCATCTCGATATTTAGAACCAGTTGATATGTTGATTAAAAAAGATAATGACCGTAGCCCAACAGATAGAAGGTATGGTTTTACTATATTAGCTATAGATTGTCTTTTAATCGAAACACTTCAATCTTTCAGAGAGGGATTAACTGATACTAAGGGTAAATCAAGAGACATGTTTGTCAATTTTCTTACACAACGAGAAAGTTTTAGGGATGACTTCAAAAAAGATGATGCAGAAAGATTCTATTGTGATTTTAGGTGTGGAATTTTACACCAAGCAGAAATTATGGGCGATTCTCTTCTATGGTCTGTAGGAAGTGTGAAAGGAAAAGATTTTAATGGTACTCCATATTTAAATAGAACCAAGATACATGAATTAATTAAAAAAGAAGTTGATTTATATTGTAAAGAATTAAGAAATAATAGCAAATTTAATATCAGAAAAAATTTTCGAACAAAAATGAATTTCATAGCAAGAAAGTAGGAAAATAAAAGGGGATCAGATACTGTCTTGAAAGTCAACTCCAACTCTCCCTAAAACGATATTTAATTTTTTAATCCATTTACCATTTACACCGGAACATAGACCGTCTTATTATTGTAGATCGTATGGGCAATCAAGAGTAATTTCCTCTTGGCGAAAATAGGGACACTTATTTTCTTTGACATCACTTCTGTAAGAGAAAGATTTGAGATCAGGTCTTGCAATATAACAAAATAAATAACAGAATATATTGGTATGAATATACTATAGTGAGCAGGGTGATTAAAAAAATTAAAGTGGGAAGTTAAAAAGTGATATTGCAAGACCTGACTCCAGCAACTCTCAGTAGGAAAATTTTGGATTTACAATTTTTATATATTTATAAAATGATTTGGTGAAATAAAATGTTTAGAAGAGAAGTAACAATATCCGATTATTATAATAATATTTTTGAAAAAATAAAAGAAAAAATATTATCAGAAAAAGATGAATTTATCATTGGTACAACAACAGAAGAATTACTGGAGTATTATTTCCCTGATAATCATTTGCAAAAAATTGAAATTGACAATAAACGGACTGAAAAAATAGAATACAAAAAATCTATGAAGATTATTTCTTCGCAAGAAAGAGAAGAACCTTGGCGTGGATCTGGAGATATAAAATATGAATATAAGAGTTTATTATTAACTATCCCAATAATTCAAAATCATGATTTAAATACAATTAACAAATTAGAAACTTTACCAGTGGTTTATGGTGGTCCGCCTCTCAATATACAATTACACGATGACTTTATTTTATTTGAAATAGATATTAAAGGGTATAATTTTGAGATTACTGAAGATGAAATTGTGTCCAAAATTAAATATAAAAAAGAGCAAATAACGAAATGGATAAAAAGAAAGAATGATAATATCAATTCAGAAAGTGAAAAATTAAAAGAAAAGATAAAAAATTTAATCGATAATAGAAAAGAAGAATTATATAAAGATCAAATAAAGTTAGACTCTTTACTCAAAAAAATTAAAATCCCACTCAAAAAAAAAGAAGACGAGTCAACAAAAAGAATTAAATTAAATTCCAAACCCCTTGTTAAAAAGTTAAAGCCGACACATACAATTCCAGAAGATTACGTCCTGGATGGCAGTAAAGTGTTAGATATTGTTGGTGTGATAGATAATCAGGGAAGACAATTTGAAAAAACTCCGTTCACTTATAAAAACCTCGAAGAAGAAGATTTAAGAAATATAATATTAACAAATTTAAATAGCCTATTTGAGGGTAAGGCTACAGGAGAAAGTTTTTCTAATAGAGGCAAAACAGATATCTATTTAAATATAGATAAAGGCAATATTCTAATTTTTGAATGTAAAGTTTGGCATGGAGAAGCTCTATACAATGAAACAATTAATCAACTTTTGAAATATTTAACTTGGAGGAATAATTTTGGAATTATAATATTTTTTGTTAGATTAAAGAATTTTTCTCAAATCTTAAAAAACATGGAAAATATTATAAAAAAACATCCTTCATACAGCTCTGGATTTAAATCAATTTCGGAAACACACTTTTTATCACTCCATAAATTAGTTCAAGATGATTTTAGAAATGTAGAAATTCATCATCTTTTCTATAATTTATTTGTAGGATGAAAGGGTGTCACAGAGAAAGATCGTTCCTCTGACAATAGAACATTATAGGAATTAGTATATATAAAGTAGGGAAAGCGAACCAGGTCAATAATTCGCTAACTTTTAGCGAAAACCTATAGGGTCTGAGGAGTTTCTTAAACAGATAGTTGAGGCTTTGGGTATTATTATAGATAGACGTTCCAAAGGAAGTTCTCGTAAAATGGAAAGCTAAACCATAGAAAAAATAAGATGTGTTGTCCAATTTTAATTAAAAAAATTGAGGGGAAAGAGGAAAAATGATATTGCAAGGCCCGACCCCACAAATGACCAAAGCAACTACTGCAACGTCGGCTAAGTGCTACAGAAAGTTTAAAACAAAAGGGCACTCAGTAAGAAAATATTTCATCAAACCTTGAATGTTTGGAAGTGAGATGATGGCTATTAAAATCAAGTGGGACCATGATTTTATTAAACAAGTTGCTGCTCAAAATGAGAAGTATAAAGATGATCTGTTAGTGGAAAGATTGACAGATTTTATTTCTCAGAGTGTTTACTCATCCCCCTCCCATTTTGCATTAGAAATGATCCAAAATGCTGACGACGAAAAATCTACTGAGATAAAATTTTATTTCGAGAAGGATAAAAAAATCATAGTCACTAATAATGGTAAAAAATTTTCAAAAAATGATGTTAAAACAATTTGTTATGCAGGGTACAGCCTAAAGAAAAACAAAAAGGGATTTTTCGGTATAGGCTTTAAATCTGTTAAAAGGGTAACAGATACTCCTCAAATTATATCTAGCAATTACAATTTCGTTATCCATAAGCATTATCACCCTGAACCCTACGATGAGATCCCAGAAGATATTGCACTCAATCCTCAAAAAGGTGCAATTTTTGTTTTACCTTTGAAATCTAAGAAAGAATATAACAACATTTTCAAAAAGTTTATGGAAGAAACCAATGAGCATCTATTATTGTTTCTTGATTACATTAGGAGAATTTATATTATTGATAGGAGGAAAAAAGAAGAAAAGACTTATGTTTTAATTTATAACCGTAAATATGGAATTCTAGAAAATTCGTATTCCGGAAATAAATCGTTTTGGAAAGTATTTAAGAAAACCATCTATGTACCTAAACGTATTCGTAGACCAATGGGAAAAGAAAATGTAAGAAAAACTGAGATGGCTTTAGCATTTCCAGTAGATATAAAGGATACTCCAGATCCTCAAAAACTATTTTGTTATCTACCGACAGAGCGTTTCACTGGTTACCCTTTTATAGTTCAGGGTGACTTTTTACCCATATTAGGCAGGAGTAACATAGACGAAGGACATCCTTGGAATAAACATTTATTAAAACAATTACCAGAATTAATTGCAGATGCTTATGAAGATCTAAGAAACAATTCCAATTTAAAATTGCGTGTACTCTCATTTCTTCCACTAAAGAAAGAATGTCATGATGAGTTATTTATTAAGTATATAGACACCATCTACAAGGAATTAAAGAACAGAAAGATTGCATTCACACGAGATGGATGTTTTAAAGAACCGATAAACTCTATCGCTCTTCACCACGATCTATGGGGGCTTTTTAGCAATGATGATTTAAATGAGATCTACAAAAATGAAAAATTTGTGATATCAGATGGATACAATAACTTTGAGAGTGAGAATTTATCTCTGTTGGGCATGGAAACGTTTGGATTAGATAATATAATCTCATTCTTCAAAAATAATAAGGGTATAATGAAGAAAGTTATGAGTCCAGATTGGTTTGTTTCGATTTATGCGTACATAAATGACAATTTTGAGGATTATGAGAAAGATGCTTTGAAGAATATTCTATTTCTTTTATCTGAAACTGGAGAGCTTATTTACTCCGAAGATCTAAAAAAAATGGACAAGCCAAGGCTAATTGCCAATCAATATATGAATAAAGAAACTTCATTTTTTTCTGAATTATTCGGTAAAAATGAGCTAATATTCCTCCATAAGAGATTTAGAATATCTAGAAGTCAGAAGAGGAAAAATAAATACGATCGCCGACTTGATAAGGTACATCAGTTATTCGAGCTTCTTGGTGTAATTAGAATGGTTGAAGCACATCACGTTATTACACAACTCATTTTGCCAAAATTTCAGGAAGCACGAAATGGAAAACGTCTAGGCCATAAAAAAGCGGTTTTATTTACAAATTTTATTCTTGAAAATTTATCATACTATCGTAAGATACATGGAAGTCGTACAAAAACTGATGATTGGGAAATTTTCTCAGACATTAGGTCAAAAATTCTAGTACTCGCGGAAAAGAGAGATTCCGCTGGCAAGAAAAGAAGGGTCTTTTTATCCCCAATAGACGTTTATAGATGTGATGAAAAAAAGAAACTACCCAGTGAGAAATATTTTAGGGATTTGCTTGAGATACCGTTTATTTCAAGAAAATATTTTTCCAAAAGGTTCTTAGGTAGTTTTACCAGCATACCAATCACTCAAGCAAGTAAAAGACGGAAGGTATATTCTTGGGATGATTTCTTCAATTTGATGGGATGTTGGGATATCCCAAGAGTAATACAAATAAATAGGAGTTATTTACGATATGACTCAAGATTAAAAGAAGATTTCCCAAATATCGATTGGGATTATAATTATAGACCTGATTCTACAACAGGATATAAAATTAGAGATTGGGCAATGCTAGAGTTGACTGATATTGTTCAAAAGTATATCAACACAAAGAACAAAATGGAAAAAGATCGATTGAAAGATCGGCTAATTTATATAAGAGAAAGTATTGCTAAAAATTGGAAAAAATACAAAGGTTATAAAAAAGCTAAGGTTTCATATTTTTATCGTAGGAATGGATATACTGAAGTAGATTCAACTTTTTATCAACAGCTAAAAAAACCTTGGTTTCCGAGGTCTATTGATGGTAAATTATTACCTCCTTCAAAAATATATAAAGATACAATTGAAAATAGATATTTTGCCCTCCAAGGCTCTGATTTTATAGATACATCTCTAGGGTCGAGAGAATTTTATAGGGATATAGGGGTAATTGAGGAACTAGATCCTTGGGATGTGCTTGAAAGATTGCAGAAGATAAAAACATCTTGGGATAAAATTAACCAGATACTGCCAAATAGCTTTAGGAAGATGGAGGCTTATTATAAGTATTTAATTGAAAAAAGTAAAGCAAATCCTGATTTTAAAGATGCGATCAAAAGTATATTTTTAAAAAAGTATTTAATCTTTTTTCCTACAAAAGTTCGAGGTAAAACGAAAATATGGTGGCATAGAGATCAAGTATTTGCATCAGAAACTCTGGATCATCCCCTTGCTTCATTTTTTCAACCGTTGTTTCAAGAAGGAGCGTACAGCACAGAACTACAAGAGATTTTTATCTCGCTAGGCGTTAGAATTAGACCTAGCTTTGGAGAGTACAAAGAATTCTTTCAACGCACTGTTAATGAGTGGGGGAAAGCTTCAAAAAATAAAAGGTTGGAACTTAAGGGGAAAATTAGTTATGCCTTAGAAGGTTTAAATACATTGGTCGAAGGCGAATCAGAAGACGATAATGAAGAAATTAAAAAACTATTTGATGAAGATATTTTTATAACAGATCAGGATCAGTTTTTGAAACCAAATGAAATATATTTGAAAGACGACTACGAAATTCGTGAGGTATTCCAAGATAGTGTCCCCACATTGTGGTACGGTGGGGAAATAGCATCTATCTCATCGTCACTGGAAAAGATAGGTTTCAACTCGTTAAAATGTTATAAGGACAAAAGAAAACCAAAATTCGTTTGTAAAGAAATTCTAAATAAAGACGATGTAGAAAAAATGAAAGAATTTAGTGAAATTATTGAGGCCTTTATCGAGAGTAGATTCAGTACTGAATATGATAAGCAAAGAGAGAATATTGAACGATTTAGGAATTTACAAATTCATACAGCAAAAAATATCAAAGTTACTTACTTCTTGGATGGCAAAAAACGAATAAAAAGTAATGTGCCTATTTATCTATCGAAAAACGAATTAGTGATATCTACCGCCGAAAACGATCCATGGATGAAAATAATCAGAGATGACTTTTCGAAATGTGTATCCTCAATTTTTGGAGAGTTAGCACCCCTTTTGAAACCTCTGATTGATGATTTGCATCAAAATCCGGAAGATATTAACATTATTATTCAAAAGTGGGGGTTAGAAAAGGGGCGTGTGTTTAAAAAATATGTTGAGGAAAAAAGTCAAGTAATTAAGATGCCTTCTACCCAAGAGGAAAAAGAAACTGAAACCTTTGAAGAAGATTTTGAAGAAGAACCAATAACCCAGGCTATTGATGTCATAAGTGGACCAATCCAAACACCACAACCCAAGAGCAAGGACGAGGAAGTTTTTCCGTTAGAAACAATTACCGGTTTTACTATAAAAAACATTGAAACAGGCGAGAAAATTACTGTACCTCTCGAAAGAAGAAAGAAAAAGAAAGGTAAATTGTTAAAAGAGAGGGAGATATCTAAAACTTTTACTCCTTTCTCATCTCAAATGACAGAGGATATAGCTGTAGAAATCGTAAAAAAGTTTGAACAATCCCAAAATCGAGGAAACATAGAAGATGTAAGAGATGATGAAGAAGAGGGGTGTGATTTAATTTCATCTGGGAAGGGAGGAGAACGTTTGATAGAAATAAAAGCTTCTAAAGAAAAAAGATCACAAATTAAACTCCAACCATCTCAATATAAAAGAGCCAAAGAAGATAAGGAGAAGTATTACATTTATAAAGTAGAAAACATAGAGAAAGGAAAAGTACCCCATATCGAAATAGTTCAGAATCCGATAGATAACTCAAAAATTAGAATCATCCATTTAGGAGAATTTAAGATTGAGGGGTGGAAAAACTCAGATAAAATTTTAATTGATGTAAAGATTGAGAAACAATAACGAAAATTAAACGCACGAGCCGAAAAAGGGAAATAAAGGGTCTCAACATTTGACTATTAATATACAAGGGAAGGTGTGCCAGGTCAATAATTCGGTAACTTTTAGCGGAAGAGCGCCAAGAAGTTTTATATTTCTTACAAGGTGAAAGTCCCTGTTGGGTAAGGTCTAGCCAACCACCCATAACGAAACACTATGACTTTGTCAAGCATTTTTTACAGCATTTTTTAAATACATAGGGTTTATTGATCGATAATCTTTGATATACCGGGTATTATTCCGGATTATAGTACAGGCTATCTTAAGCAATTTATTAGCAATATTATTCAAGACTAAGGGTTTGGCTTTACCCTGATCTAGTTTACGTAAATAATAACTTCTAAAGGTTGCATTATGAGTGGCCACCGATTGAGCAGCCAGCCGCAGGAGTTTACGGCTTGGTCCAGGTCCAAAGTAGCGAATTTTCGCCCTTTTGGATACAGAACTACCGCTTTGATGCTGGTAGGGTACGATACCAATAAAAGCAGCCAGACGTTTGGAGTTTTGAATCTTGGTAAAGTTTTCGGTAATAACTAAAAGATGGGCTGCCAGGAGCATCCCGCAACCGGGGATACTATCTAAGTTATTGGTTCTCTGGAAGATTTCGGGATCTTGTTTGATCAACTTTTCCAGTTCCTTATCGATCCGGGCAATCTGTTTTTTAAGCTGATCCAAGGTCTCCTTTTGGGCTTTTCTGATGAGTGCCACCTGGACTCTCTGTTTACTGTAGGCTTGGATGGAATTATCTAAGGCAACTTTCTGTTTGGTAAACTGTTCTCTAACACTCAGTAATTGCCTGATCTTTTCCAGGATCTCATCTCTGGGTTTCCAAGAGGTAAGCTCATCCTGGAAGCGATAGGCATATTCAGCAATCTGTTTGCTGTCTACCGGGTCGGTCTTATGACCTACCGGGTCAAAGGCACGTTTAACCTTAAGAGGTGGTTCGACGCTGACCAGGAAACCCTGAAATAAAAGATAGTAGGCTATAGCTTGAGAATAGACACCGGTGGCTTCCATACAGATACGGCAATTTTTCTTATCAATGTGGTGGTCTTTTAACCATAAGAGGAGCATCTCAAAGCCCTTCCGGTCATTGGGAATTGCTTCTTTGGTAACAATAGGTTGTCCCGGGGTTTTGTAGATGCTGGCAACAAAATTAGCTTCCGAGATATCAAGACCGATAAAAAACAAGTTCTTTTTCATAATAAATATTCCTTTCTTTA
>Ga0209986_10001513_pt1 | contig 22240 bp, 30 predicted proteins | sample BlataG_FD_183168 | JGI IMG/M metagenome (GOLD analysis project Ga0209986, IMG submission 183168) | Deep subsurface microbial communities from Black Sea to uncover new lineages of life (NeLLi) - Black_00105 metaG (SPAdes) (version 2) | ecosystem: Environmental > Aquatic > Marine > Oceanic >... | reverse complement strand
GTCATAGAATTGGGGATATTAACCACTTTCTCATAACGAGTAATTTTAGTGATAAAATTTCGAGGGTGCAGAGTATCGGATAAAGGCATCCGAATACGCAAAACTAACACGTTATCGTATTGTCTTAAGAGCTTTTCTGTAAATATTTTAGTTTTTGAGTAGTAAGATTTATCAAAATTAGGTTCATCTTCTTCTGTAAACCCGATTCCGGAATGCATAGGGTGGGAATGGTTGTATTCGTAGATACATCCTGTACCAAAATACGTGAGATGAATATTGTGTTGGCAACAATAATCTGCAAGAACTGTCGTTGCGATAGTGTTTATTCTTAAAGTTTCATATTTATGAGATTCGCACCAATCTACGTTTGGTCTACCTGTAAGTCCAGCTGCAAGAATTACATGCGTGGGCTTATGATATGTCAGTTCTTGTTTAACAGCTTCATAGTCTTCCAATCTTGCATTTCCACGAATAATTAGCGTGGAATCAAAATTTGATCCATGTATTATATCTAGAATTTTACCACCAATCCATCCACTCGCTCCGTAAATTAATATACGCGTTGTAGATTCAGTCATTTAAAGAATAAAACCATTATGTTTAAATGGAAAAAAGTATATTAATTACGGGTGCTGCAGGATTTATTGGTTCATGTGTTACTGAACATTTAGTAAAAACATATAGCGAATATATGGTTATTGGTATTGATAAATTATCGTATTGTTCAAATTTGAACAATATCAAATGCCTTGAAGAGTATGATAATTTTAAGTTCCTTCGTGCAGATATTACCGATGTTGAAGCTATGGACTATATTTTCCACACAGAAAATATCAATACTGTACTTCATTTTGCTGCTTATACACATGTAGACCATTCCTTTGCCAACTCTATTCTGTTTACAAAAAATAATGTATTGGGAACGCATATATTGTTAGAGTTGGCAAAGAAATATAATATAGATCGATTTATTCACGTTAGTACAGACGAAGTATATGGAGGAATGAACGAATTATCTACGGAAGAGACCATATTGGCGCCTACTAATCCCTACGCAGCTACAAAAGCTGCTGCGGAACATTTGGTGATGGCATATCATCTGTCTTTCGGATTGAACGTGATTATTACACGAGGAAATAATGTGTATGGTCCTCGACAATATCCAGAGAAAGTTATTCCTAAATTTATCTTTCATCTTATACGTGGTGAAGATTGTCCAATACAAGGTAGTGGTGAGCAAAAGCGGTCATTTCTTTATGCAGATGATGTTGTAAGTGCTTTTGATACCATTTTACACCGAGGTAAAATAGGAGAAATATACAATATTGGTTCGGAAAGAGAATATAGTATCTTGGAAGTTTTTGATTTATTGGCACTAATGTGCTCAATCTACGAAAAAGACCATCACCATCAAAAAGTTCACGTGAAAGATCGTGATTTCAACGATCACCGATATTTCATTTCTACAGAAAAATTGGCAGAGCTTGGATGGAAACAACATATATCTTTTGAAGAGGGTCTCAAGAAAACTGTAGATTGGTATGTAGAAAATTCAAATTATTTTAAGGATGTATATCCTAGTGAAAAATGACTACGTCGACTGACTTTGATCTGTTAGTAAGTGATTATAGTGAAAAATCGATTAAGGTTGAAGGAAATGCTACCAAAGACTTTTTACCTGAATGGAAAGCGTTAGGTGGGCGATATAATAGTAAATTAAAGGGAGGACCTGGGTGGATTTTTTCTACTAAGAAGAAAGATAAACTATTGGAAGTGATTGATAATATTCGTGCAGGCGAGATTGAACCTAGTGATCCATTAAAGAGTTCGACGTTGTCTATGATAGATAAACTCTCTACTAATATCCGAGACTTGTCGCCTCAAGATCGACGTGAAGTATTTGAGTATATGAAATCTACGTTTCATTTTACTTAATTAACGAACTTAAAGCTCTTGCACCGTGGGAACTTGTAAATTCAAACAGAATACATTCAATAAATATTTATACAAATATTTATTCTATTAATAATACTTCTTGACCAATTTGAGTCATCAATATTTACGCTATGCTCAGTTTTTCTCTCTCATGGAAAGGTCGAAATTTGGAAGAACAATTTTTGGCTTCGAGTTGCTCTCGAAGCTGAATAACGAATTCTCGTTGCTCTCGAGGCAAATCCAAAAATAAGACATTATTTTTTACAAGATAATCCACATCATTTTTGGACAAAATAGCGCTTAGTACGTCGATTTTTGTAAGGTCAAAATACCCCAACCACATGATTTTAAGTCTCAAACTATTGATACAATTAAAGATCGACCTTTTGTTTTCAAGAACTTGAAAAAAGAATCAATTTTATAGAACAGATCTATACTCGTGTTTCGTTTATATAGTCCTATATTAGCCAAATTTTCTTTATAAGTTATCACGTTACTGGGTTTCCATGCATTAAATATTTCATCCTTACCCGGAAAATCTGGAAATCCTCCCACAAAAACTTCGATTCCAGCTTGATAAAAGTACCATGGGTTGCTTCTGTAATCACCAAAAAGGTTAGGAAGTGAAAGTAGAACCTTACCAGAGGATTGCAAAAACCCTATATTTCCAAAGTCAATAATCTTTACTAAAGTTCCATAAGTTGGAACTGTTATACTTTTATCTCCTAGTTTATAAGTAATTGACTTATAGGTAGTTGTAGACAAAATGATATTATCCTTGTGAAGATCGAAATGATTCATTCCTTTATACAAAAATAACACAAAAATCATTAGAACTTGCACAAAGACCGATACAAGCTTCTCATTTGATAACTTTGTCTCATATATTTTGGGTCCGGGAATGTTCTCCATAAAAGTTATGAGCTTATCTGAGGAGGTGTCAGACCCACATTTATACACAGCATAAGTCTTAATGAAATGAGGAAACCCGTTTTTTAGGAATTGATTGAGCTTTTTCATAAATACCACAGAGTATACAGCATTTTTAGTGAAGAACTCAGATTTCATTAACGAATCCCCATAGGCATGTATATCGCCCTCTAAACCGGTAAATAACTTTCTAGTTTTTAGTACATCCGGAAGCCATTTTCCACAATCCTCAGCCTCAAAAACCAACAATTCATTAGATTTAAACTCGAGTATATTTGTATTACTTAAATTTTCCGGCTCTGGCATTTCCACCATCAACGTTTCTAGTGGAGCATCTGAAGCAACTTCTAAATCTGAATATTGACGTATAACATTCCATATATCTTGTTTTCTCCTCACCTTTTCCAACGAAATGCCATTGTTTTTTGCGTATTTTTTCATTTCAGCGATGGTTACTTGTTTAGGAGCCGAAAGTTTACCCAAATAATCCTCTAACATTTATATTCATGAATATAAATGTATTCTCAACTTCTCTAGGACAAAAAAGTTTAAGAACTGTTTATCCATTTTCATTAAGAAAATACTTAAGTTTTATGAACGAAAATCCTACAAAGTTTTATTATTTCATTCCAAATAAAGGAATGAAGATAGGTTCCAAGATTCACATTTTCGAATCCGAAAAATTGGGGGAAGGATCTTACGGGTCAGTATACAGATGTAGTGATGAACATGGAAATGCATATGCAGTAAAATGTATCAAGATGAATGAAACAGGTATTCCAAATATTTTGGAAAATTCTATAATGACAACTATTTCACACCCAAATTTGAATACAGCGCTACATATACACACCGAAAGTAATGAAGTTCATATCTTTCAAAATCTAGCGAAAACAGATTTAGCTCGTTTTACCCGAAAACAACAACGCAGCACGAAAAAGTTGATTCATCCCGAATTATTACGTAAATGGTCTTATGGTCTAGTTCAAGGGTTAGCTTGTTTACATCGGCAAAATATTATTCATGCTGACGTTAAAGCTAATAACGTGCTATTATTTGGAGATCAAACCGTAAAATTAGGTGACTTTACCTTGGCTGTTCGTGCTTGGGGGCGATATCGAAAAGAAAACAAAAAGGAAACGGATTCTTTATCTGCAGATGATGCTTCTACACAGCCGCAAGTATTTAATCATCGTGTGTGTACGTATAGTCATCGTCCTCCTGAATGTTGGTTCCGTAAAGGTTGGAGCTACCCTTTAGATATATGGTCTTTAGGATGTACCCTGTTTGAGATAGCTTATGGACGTTTACTTTTTCCGTCACAAGGTAAGATCACCGATAAAGAGTCTAAGAAATTAGTTTATAGACGGGCTATCAATTGTTTACTAGATTGGGCAAAAAATGGACCGAACGCCTCCTCTTGCCCAGCATGGATAGATGCATTTCGAATTCATCAAAATATCGAATATAAGAAGGCAACTCTGCCAATATTGTTCAAACGTCCAGAATATAGAGCATTCAACCAATTGGTGATGTGGATGCTAAAAATCGATCCGTTACAAAGACCAAATATCGACCAAGTACTTAAACATGAATATTTCACAGGATTGAAATCTCTACCCTACAAAATCATAAGTACGGCACCTAAGGTTATACCACGTAAAGAACAACATCGCCTTTCCAGATATCTGGAGCAAAGGGTGAAAAATCTTCATATCCGGGATTTGGCTGCAGAATTGTATGGTCGATGTACAACACTAAAATGTATTAGTGAACAACTAAAAGTTGCTACATGTGTATGGATTGCTGAAAAATTAGTCCGTATGTATCCCAGAGAAAATGGATTATCACGAAGCTTAATATATGAATGTGAACGTAAAATTTGTCAGCACCTATCATTCCGATTACACACATCAGCTACAGAGAAATAAGATATCCATAAACTAAGGATATCTAAATATATTAAATATATTAAATATATACATAAAATGGGTCATTCTGATTGCAAAACAAAAGTTAAAGTTTGCCGTATTCCTGGACCTCCAGGGAATCCAGGAATACGAGGTCCTACAGGACCTCCAGGGGAAGCTACAAATACTGGGGCAACTGGACCTGCTGGAGTGGATTCCGATACTGGAGCTACTGGACCTACTGGACCTACTGGACCTCAGGGAAGCGATGGACCTACTGGAGTTACTGGACCTGCTGGAGTGGATTCCGATACTGGAGCTACTGGACCTACTGGACCTACTGGACCTACTGGACCTCAGGGAAGCGATGGACCTACTGGAGTTACTGGACCTGCTGGAGTGGATTCCGATACTGGAGCTACTGGACCTACTGGACCTACTGGACCTACTGGACTTCAGGGAAGCGATGGACCTACTGGAGTTACTGGACCTGCTGGAGTGGATTCCGATACTGGAGCTACTGGACCTACTGGACCTACTGGACCTACTGGACTTCAGGGAAGCGATGGACCTACTGGAGTTACTGGACCTGCTGGAGTGGATTCCGATACTGGTGCTACCGGTCCTACTGGACCTCAAGGTGGTGATGGTCCTACTGGACCTACTGGGCCTGGAATAGTCCAGGATTCTCTTACAGGCATTGCGCAGTGGACCGGTCCGTTCGCTTCCACCCAGACCGGAACCTTTTCTCTTACGAGAACGGGGAACTCAGTGACTCTTAGTCTTGGTCAATTGTCTGCCACAGGAGGAGCTACTGCGCTTTGTATAACGGTGGGAACTATTATCCCGGGTGGATATTTGCCACCCTTTCCGGGAGTAAATGATGTCAAGGTGCTTTTTGAAAATGGTGTAGGAATCGCCGGTAGATTAACCGTTAACCCAGTTGGAGCTGTGTTATTCTCAACATTGGACGCTGGGCCATATGGAGGAGCGGGTCCCAATGGATTTGCGGGCACTTCTATAGCCTGGAATACAATTTAAAGTTCCAACTTCCAAATCTAATCACCAAAAATTGAATAAATATGTTAATTCGCAATTAACATAACTCTACTTAATAAAATGGAGGAGGGATCGTCTACTGTTGTTTATGGAGATTGGGATACGGCTGGAATTGGAACCTATGAGTTTGACCCAAAAAGAGACCCAAAAAGAAAGTTCGTCAAAGAAGTGAAAGAGGAACTTGAAAACATGCGTAACATATCTAGTTTAATATTATATTGGAGCAAAAATTGATTTGGTATGCAACTTAAATTATGTAAACAAAATTACATAACTTTATCAAATGGAAGAAGATAAGGAGTATTTGAACCAAGATATTAGTCGAGCGGTAACCAAAACTATGGAACGAGATCCTAAGACGGCATCCATAAACGCTATCAAGAAATCTTTAGGTGAATTTACGGATCATTCGTTAAAAACGGGGGATGAAGCAAATAGGGCTAGTTTACTTCCTGGATTTATACATCTGAATCCAGATTTACTCGCGTCTGCAATTATCTTTCGGTACAAAACGCGTTTTAAGCCGCTTAATGAGATTTCCAAAAAGGAACTTAACAGAAGATTTCGCAAGATTCTTACTTTTCGTTTCCCAGTTGTTAAGAATGACGAAACAAAATATACCATGCTTAAGGGCGATTTAATTCGCTATATAAGAATTATTGAGATAGAAGAAGCGAAAGAGTGAGATTAATTTTGTATGAATGTTTTAATAAATATTTCTTCAGGTTTGAAAATGAAAAGGGTCCGGTATACGACTATCCCTATAATTAAAGCAGAGAAGCGTAGGAAAGAAATTTTACCCCCGATTCCAGCGTTTACGATTCGTCTACCTACAATTAAGGAAATTCGGGATAAATATCAGCCTGCTCTGCTAAGTCCATTGAGAAGACGAACTTAGAAATTTTGTAAAAAATTGTTTAATTATATTTTATTTTATGATTAATAACATATCATAAAATAGTATGTATGGCGCTCTTAGATTAAGTGTTGAAAATGAACATGATGAAACCGCGAATTTAGATAAATATTATGAAGAGAGTTTGGAACTTTCCTACGACCCTTTGGAACAAGAAGAATTTGCTCTAGGACTTGGTGGCGATGTGATGAATGTGCAAAGATTGGAAGCAATAACACATGATGAATTACAAGATATGGAACAAACTCGGGCCAATTTGTTGTATTATGGAGAGCAGTTTGACATTTTACCACATATGCGGTGTTTTGAATGTGGTAAGGTAATCGGTAATAAATGGGAGCCATATCTAGCGTTTGCCAAAGAAAAATACTACAAACCAGAAGAAGTCATTGAGCTTTTAGTACAATTGAATGAAGAACAGCAAGCAGAACTTCTAGGTGCCGTTGACGATCCTATCTTTTTCAACGATTTACTTGTTGAATATGATGTTAAATCGGATTACGATACTCTTATATCGCAAAGAAAGTACACCAACAAAGAAATTTTTGATAAGATGAATTTGAGACCCTGCTGTCGATTAAATCTTCTCAGTCCTATTCATGTACCCATTCAACAACAAGCTTTCAAAGAATATCAGAAAATCACAGAAATTTCTGATCCGGTACTTGATATGTCAGCAACCTCATTCCAGGTTTCCTTAAGTGGGTCTCTTGAAGAAGAAAGTGTTCTTGATCCCTTTGAAGAGGACGAAATTACTCCACTTCAGCCAGAAATTGAACCTGAAGTGGATATGGGAGAATGTAATATCAAGACAACACAACAAATTGTTTCTTTGTCTCAACTTGGTGCTCCTATAGAAACAATAGAAGATCCTTCGGATAGGTTCGGAGAATCTTTAGATGAGGTTGGTGAAGCTACCAAAAGAACAAGGGAACTTGTGCCTGTAGGGGAAGGATATGCTGTTCAACAGCTTCCACGAAAATACCGTGCCAGATAATCAATATCTTATTATTCATCATATGATGAATAATATATAACGATGAATTGTTTTAAATAATTTATTGCCGACGTCGAGGTGTAGATGGGGAACCGCTTTTCCTAACGATATCAATGCCAAATTTCTGCTTTATTTTATCAATACTTCCTTGTAAGGTTGGCTCACCCCAGAGTAACCACCTCGACCAAAATCCTGGAGTATTTTTTCCAGATTTAGTCCAATTTTCTCTTCTCGATGTAGTTCCATCTTTATTTCCTGCATGACGGGAAATATATCTTTGCTTGCGTGCTGGATCTTTATGTTTTGTATAATCTGACATACCAGCACTGCCAAAATGAACCTTTTTACCTGTTGGAGTGGTTACCATCCATTTCTTATCCGCGTTCGTGGATTTCTGTAAGATATACCGAGGTTTTCCAGGAGAAAAACTTCTAGGAGAACGACGTGCAGCATCGTACATTCTTATTTCTGCAGTTAATTTTGTTTTGGACACTCTTTTAGTCAATAAATTTACCAATTGTTTTTTAGTCCGCGCTTTAGAGCGTCCCTCAATCTCATATTTAGATGCTATTTGACGTAATTCTCTTACACGAAGTTTATGCAGATTTTGCATTAAGATTCTTTTAATATAAATAGATGTTTTGAAAGTTGAACGTAAATATAAAAAGTGAAATTGTTTCAGATATTCTTCGCCAAGAAATATCTGATATGGTATATCGACAGTTTATCATTGCTTTTCCACATCCTTATAATAAAATTGGAGATGGTCCTGAAGGACCCGAAACAGCAAAGGTGGCAGATTCTCTGCGAAGAGGAATGGAAAATAAAGTTTTGATGTCGATCAACTTGTTGGAAGAAGCAAAACATGAAGGTTTAGACGAGATTGTCCTCCCAAAGAAAATTGTTCGTGTGGAAAGCCGAGGCAAAAAGATCTTATTTACATTAGAGGATGGTGTAATCATTGCTAATGAATTAAAGATGACTGGGTCTTGGAGTAAAACTAGCACCAAACATTCTAAATTCTCGTTCAATCTTGATACAGGAGAAGAATTTTTCTTTATTTGTATACGGAAATGGGCAAAAACCTACGTTTTATTCACACAAAAACAAAAAGATGCCTATTTTCTCAGAGTAGGACCCGATATCTTGAGAAATGTTATACCCAAAGAGGAGTGGGCTGAACGATACAGAAGGATGACCAAAAAGCGGAAGGGGTCCAAACCCTATTTAATTTGTGATGCCTTGTTAGAACAACCCATCTTCAGTGGTATTGGCAATTATTTGCGTGCAGATATTTTATATCAGGCAAAGATTCGCCCTGATAAACCTACTCAAGAACTCACAGACGATGAATATGAAAGACTAAGACTTGCTGCCCACGATCTCATACGTAAATCTTATAAAGCACGAGGTTTCTCCATGAGGAACTACAGAGATGTAGACGGAACAGAAGGAGTTTACAACACGTTGGTATACAATCAAGAAATGTGTCCGCTAGGGCACAAGGTGCTGAAGTCAAGATTCAACGGTAAATGTCCAAAAAGATCAATGTATTGGGTTCCCCAAGTTCAAAAATAATCTTTGAACATTAATAAAGTCGTTTATCAAGCGGAAAATGTTTAATATTTCTTAGAAATATTAAGTTATTTAACAACATGTTCCCGAACAGTTGTAAGTGACTTTGATCCATACTTGATAACACGGGCGAACGGCAGGAGCTATAGCACTATTTGTTGCAATGATAGTGTCATTACTTTTAATTTCGGCAATAGTAGTATCTCGAAGTTTCAATCGTGAACGGACAATCACCGTTTTACCCCCATCTGGGATAGCACTCACATGAAGAATAACTCCTTTAAAACTACCATCTTGAGCCGCTGGTACAGGTAACGACAAAAGTGCTCGAGCAAAGTCAGTGGGTACAGCTCTTCCAGGACCATCTGTAGCAACGGCAGCAGTGGCATGCACTACACCATTAACTGTACTATATCTACCTTTATTGTTAGGGATATTTACAAATCCAGAACCTGCGGGGTATATCAAAGCTGCATTCCATTCACCAGTATCCGATTCACATTTATCTCGACACTTATTGCAGCTAATCCGGACATCATATTTCTGTTTTTTAGTTTCAGATTTAACACATTTTACATGTCTGTATTCAACAATACATTTTTTACATTTGCATTTGCGATCGTGCTTACGCTTACAAGATTTACCCATTTTTATTGACAAATATATATTTTGTTAAATTTATCCTTCCAAATAAAACTAGAATTGAATATATAATAGGTGTAGTTTTTAACTAAATGTACCTAGTGAGCTTTTTTGCTGGATTATTTATGTTGGTAGCGTACCATATTTTCCGAAACTGCAAACAACGCAAGTATTCAATGGTAAGCGATCCTCAAAGATTGCATGCATCTGAAGTGGAAAGAAAATCAGTAGATGAGGACAAAAACCTTGTAGATTTACCGGATACTAAATTTGAATCTTCGGGGAATATAGAACCGCGGTCTCAATCCTCTCAGCAATGCACGTAAACGTTTTCTATACGTTAATCTTGGCACTTCCGAATTATAATAACCGTTATTAGATGATATATAAACCATATATTTATTATTAATATTATTGTTATTAAACATTATTATTAACCATAATAATAATGAAACCATTATCTCATTAAAGACTTCTTAAATATGGATTGGATTGATGATATTGCAAATGAAGAGAAGTTTTGGTTGTATAAACAGTTATTCCCAGATGGATTCCGAGGAGAAGTAATCTACGATCAGCCGTATATTGTCAAGCTCTATGAGTTTTTACGACCGGATGAGTTGGAGTTTTTGATTGACATGGCTAAAGATAAATATTCTAGAAGTACCATACTGATTGATGGGAAATTAACGCACAATTCACGCAGAACAAGCCAGACAGCTATATTGACGGATAATGGATGTTGGGAAAAAGTTACTCATCCAAAAATTGAAGCTATCTATAGGCGAGTGTGTATTTTACTTAGCTGTTCCAAACGACAGATTGAGGGTTTGATGTTGGTAAAATATGAAGAAGGAGAGGAATTTAAAGAACACTATGATTACTTTGAAGCTGGAGACGAAAGGGCACTTGATAACGGAGGACAACGTATTGCTACATTTTTCGTGTGGCTAAACGATTTGGAAGAAGATGCAGACGGAGAAACAGAATTTACCGAATTAGGAATTAAATGTATTCCAGATAAAGGGTGTGCACTATTTTGGTGGAATCAATTCGGTGACAGTTTACTCCCAGAAACAGCACATCGAGGATGTCCAGTTAAAAAGGGCGTTAAATATGGATTGAATATATGGGTGCGATATCCGGGGTGGTAAAATGGATTTCGATTTAGAAAATAATTAGTTCATCTAATTATTTATTATACATAGGATGAAAAAGATGGGAAAGCGCAAGTGTAAAAAATGTCACAAATCAAAGACAAAGTATGATGTGAAGGTACGGTGTAAACCAGCACTTGATGATCGCGAAGCGGGTGCTGATGATTGGAACTTGGCTATCTTTCCCAACGCCGACACCTCTACATTTCGACCTACACCTAATGCAGATACAGAAGGACAATATTCATCTTTTGCTAACATTGTAGATAACCATGGTAATTTTAAAGCACTTGGATTAGGTAATGCCTCAGAAGGTGATATGTTTAACACCAAATATACTCTCGAAGTACCAGCAGTTACTAATAGCGTCAACGGATTTGCAATTTATTGGACCGAAGTGAGTGGCAGCAGCGGTAATTATATTAAGTTTATCCAAGTTGATGTTAGTTATGATGAGGATTTATTGGCTAAAGTACATAATGTAAACATCACGGAAGCGGGTGATACAGCTGCACCTGCAAGCGCAGAATATGAAGGGTGGACTTTTATTACGCAAGAAAATGGCAATTGTTCATCGTGTTAAATGTCATTAATATGTAAGATTTTTATAATTGATTTATATTAATACAACATTCAAATTTATAGCAGCTTTATCAGATGTATTGCCAGGATAGCATTGTTACGGTTCGTTTTGACAAAAATATATTTTTGGATAGTATCCAATTATACATTAATCCCCAGAAGAAAGATGAAAATAAAGCAAGGTTTAAATTGCGGACTGTCTATACGAACCCCGAACAACTGGAAATACTTCAAAATCTTTTTGAGGTCTGTGCTTTGGAAGAAAATGGATTAGAACTTGTTACACGCCGGTTGCCGCCCTTTCATGATTTGGTTCGGGATGGAATTTATCCAGTGAATACAATTGCCCCTGGAGATATCATTCTCACTCCTCCTGTAAGCATTCGGGATTCTCTTGATTCTTTAACAAGAAAGGGATTTCTCCATAGAGAGGATCGATATTGTATTGAATCTTCCCTTTTAAAGATTGAAAAAGCTATGGAGTTTACTTCTCTTTTATCTTCTGGGATTTAGCGAACGTATACTTGCCGACTCCCTAAATCCCCTAAAGCCACGAACAGCTAGGAATCTTTTGCGAACTTGGAAGAGAGAAAGTAGTGGAAAAGCGACGATTTTTTTTTGAATCACTGTTGTCCATTGTAAAAATATATAATGGGACAGCTAATTTGGAAACAGCTCTCTTACAAAACGGTGCTTCACTGCCTTCTGAGGAAACAATAATGTGTATTATCGAAGAAAAGTTTGAATCCAACCGTCGAGATACTGAAGACACATGTGATAAAAATCCCAATATCATTATGTATGGGTTTAACATTTACGTTAAACCCATATCTCATAACAAGTCCTATAAAGATAGTAATAAATTTCGCGTTTCTATTTTGTGAAACGCGTTCTTTAAATCCTTAAGAAAATTTTCTTTCTTTTATAAAATAAAATGATTTCAACATATCGTATGGCATCACCTCTTCGTCGCCGCATGTCACCAGGGACTACTCGAGTAGCTCCCAGATCTCCCGTGAGGGCAACTAACCGTAGAGTCGCTTCTCCCAGTACACCAGCTTTCTTAGCTGATTCTAAGAGAACCGCTGCTAAGAAACTAACTCGAAAAACTTCGCCAGATAACCGCGCAAAATCTCCTGCGAAAGCTAGGACCAGGAAAAGGGCTGCACCAAAGAAACAAACTAAGAGAAAAAATCCATGGCTTGTATATCAGCAAAAATGGTTGAAGGAACATGGTAAGACTAAAGATTGGATGAAAAAGGCTGCCAAGGATTACCAAAAGGAGAAGAAGTCCCAAGAAAAGAAGCCTGCTACTAAGAGAAAGACTACTAAGAAAAAGTAAGTCGGCACAAGGTTATATATCTACATATGAGATATATTCAAATTTGAAGTACATAAAGTCGCAGAATATAAAATATGGTAAAAAAGACAATGGATTTACTCCCACTCGAAACAAGATATGATATTATCCAACAATTACCGTATTTATTTACATCACATAGCCCCAAGACCATGCTTAAAACAAATTCTGATGGCAGTTTAACTTGTTCTCTTGGGGAATTGTTATTATGGTGTACCGTATGTTCAGAATGGCATACTTTATTTTGTCCGTTACTATCAGAAATTGTCAAGAATCCAATCAATTGGGCATTAAAACAGGAGAATAAGAAAGTATTTATATATTGGATGAATATTGCCCGCCAGTGGGCAGATGGTATTAATAATAACAAAACAATCTATGTATATCGATTTATTTCACAGCACAAATGTCTTTATAATCTCAAACCTATTGAAACATGCATCACGAGAGCAGAAGAGTTTAGTTTTGCTGTTTTTTCTGCGGCGGGAATTCACAATATCAGTGAACAATTTCTAAAGTATATTTGGTTACATATGCATAACCGAAATTTTTTCCACTTGGCATTAGGAGACTATTATCAAAGTCTAATATTTTGTGGTAAACAAAGCAATGTCAGTATATCTAAAAGTGATAGACAGCTTATGCGAGAAGATTTATTAAATAATAACACCTATAGTAATATTTTATACTACATCGATAGATATTATACATGGAAAAGGGAGCCACATACATTACGACGACAAATTTGTGCTATGGATATATGATATATATTATTTAAGAGGAACATCTTGAAGACCTTGTTGGAGATAGTAGTCACCTTGAATATCATCCCAACTTGTAAGTGTGATTAGAAATCCAAGATCACCAAACGCCTCACCCCATAAATCTACATAAGATTGGAGTGGTTTATGGACCGTACTGAGAGGGGGAACTTTTGGATTTTCATCTAATTTGAGCGCATAAAATAGTTCATCTGAAGCATTAGTGGTCCACCACTCTTCCTTTTCATCCAATTTACGTCTGGAAATTTTGAGATAAGAAGATATTTCCCAGATTCCCCACTCTGTAAAAATCAAACTTCCCCACAGCTCGGGTTTGGTACCGCGATCTGCTAAGACTTTAAATACGTCTTCAGTACTAGGCCATGGCCACACAACCAACGGATGTGTATGATAATTAATCCAGATATTCGTAGATCTACAACTGCCTCGTTCTCCATCGTGGATATAAGGTCCGTTGTCTAATGGTTTTAATTCTAAGATATCTTTATCCGAAGAAGATGGTACTACGATACCACATATTTCAGATCTCTGTCGTAATTTTGATCGTATCTCCTTGAGTGTACGTTCTTTCAGTCTTCGCATCTTTGAAGGAAAAAAGATAATTCGGATATTCAAAAATGTCATGTAAAGCTCTTGATATGTGGGGTACACCCGAAGAAATGTTGGAAGAGGACCCAAACGTGTTTTGCGGCAAAGATGTCACAGAAGAAGGAACAAGTAAATCTCCAAGGAGACCTCATAAGGTTTATCCACCAAGAAAGTATACTTTTCGTCAATGTGCGTCTTGTTACCCTAGGAATACTTCCTATTCTCCAGGATATCCCATTACACAAGATCCCACAGCTATTGGTTTCGGCGCTTGGGATATGTATGACTCCAAAAAGATATATTAAACAATTTACAGATTAAATTATCCATTCAGATCAAGTTTTTATCAAAATAGATGTTTGTTCTGAACAGATAGAGATATTGGATTGGATCAATAAGACCAAGTGTTCTTAAAATTGTCTAAATACTTGAGAATAAGTATTTACATTTAACTATAGATCAGCTAATATTTTCTTTTCTACTCCTACCCCCGCCCAAAAATTCTTGCCAGTTTTAAGTCTTGTGAGATTGGCTCGTTTAGGATAGAAGTCATCCAATATTTGTACCGCGTCTTTTTCTGCAGCCTTAAGTTTCTTAGGTTTCATTTGTGGACTTGAATGTTGAGGGATTACAAGATTAGGTTTCTTTTTGGGTTTAGGAGGCACATAACCTCCTAAATCTAAGACTAAATCCTGTTCTTCATCATCCTCCACGTCGAGTTCTAATAGACACTTTGTAGATAGAACAGAATCCTCAAGTGTCCCTAATATTATTTTATTACTAGAACGCCGACAGCAAAAATACACATATTCACCCACAATTAATAAATAAGGATTTTCGTGTTCATGAATACGTTTGCAAGCATCACAAAATGAAGGTCGTAAGCGTCGTAGAGACACAACATTACCACGTATTTCCCGCACCACAAACGGGAAATCGTCTCTATTCAACAATTTTTTTGCTTCTTGAATAATATCATTGGACAGATCGCCAACCTCTTCAAACTTATGTTTCCTATCCTCCTCTTCTTTAGTCTGAAAAGATGGTAGATATTGACAATCTCGAACCCAACTCACTAAAGATTCTCGAAGCAATTCCACCTTTTTATGTTTATCACTTCGAAACTCAGCATCATAAACATGATTAAATTCTTTTTCACCTACTGTAAACTTTTGACAAAACAGTTTCGGTCTATAAGAACCCATTTTCTGACTACCCATCAGACGAAAGTTTTGTTTTGAAGAATAAACCCCAGCATCTACATATTGAGCATTCTCTGGTTTCATCTGCTGTGTCACTTGGCGATAAAATGCGCCAGCTTGGTCGTGATTTGCATGACAATAATGATGAATCACTACATGATAACTGCGTTTTGTTTCCCCATGACTGGTGTATAGCAATATATCTCTGTCAGTTTTCAACTCAACACCATGTTCTTTCATTACATTGATAATATTGGTTAATAGGTCGTTTTTTACTAATTCCCCTTTGAGATCAAGTGAATCCCCAAAAGATTCACCTAATTTTATATCCACATCAAAATGTGGTTTTTGTGGAAAATCGCCTAGAATTATTTCGTAAAAGAAGCGCTGGTCAGGTTCAAATTGGTCTTGATAAAGATAGAGTTCAATGTAAGAGTCAAAAACACTGAATATCCGAGAATGTTTTAATTCCTTGGTGTTATGATCTTTATTGAGTGTTTCCATCCCAATAAGGAGCTTTGTTTCTAATACTTCATCTGGATAATCATTTAATAGACAAACCTTATGATGATCATGATATTGATAGTCTGGTTTAAGACGGTAATACCATTTTTTGCCAAAGATATAAGTAAAATGACCTTTCTTTTTGTGAGGATACATTTATGCCCTCATATCCCAAGATAAAAATTCAAAACTTATATCTTGATTTTTATAAGACAAGATAAATTCATTACTTGTCTGTTTTGTGACTATTTCGCTTTACCGTTAAAAATCTTTACAAGTATAATGTAAATGAAGCGGGTAAAGTTTACTTCTATACCTGTTATTAAACCCTACGATACATGCCCGTTGATTCCATATTCCTATACGCCAAGTTTCTACAACCAAAAAAAATCTCAGGAAATCTATGATTATCTCAATACTCTACCTTATGATCACACATATTATTACTATACGTACGGTGGTAAAAGAATAGTAAAGAGCCCACGCAAGCTAATTTGGTTCGCTGAAAATGAAGAGTGGCCATATTGTTACACAAGAAAACATATTCTTTGTGTGCCTGCGTATAGATTTACCCCAGAACTGTTACAAATTAAAAAAGATGTAGAATTTTTCACTGGTAAAAAATTTAACGCACTTTTAATTAATGAGTATCAACCCACAGATTATTTAGGTTGGCACAGTGATGATGATCCGTGGCTCGGTAAGAATTTTATTGTCCCATCGTTGTCCTTTGGAGCCGAAAGGAGATTTCAATTACGAAATAAAAAGAATAAAAGTCTTAATTATACTATAAGATTAAAAAATGGCAGTTTAATTGTTATGGAGGATAGCTGTCAAGACCTATGGCAGCATCGCGTTCCAAAACAAACAAAAAAAGAATTTACACCAGAAATACGATATAATTTAACTTTCAGAAATATACAAACCCATATGGTCCCAGATCAATATAAACGCTTTAAACAAATTACATGGGAAGATATGCGAGATATTAAAGATGAATTGGTTGCTGGGGAGGAATATATTCCTATATAAAATCTACATCTCTTAATATTTATTCTTGTGACGATGTTTATTTTTGTGACGATGTTCACGTCGACGTCGTTTCCTTATTTCATGTTTATTAAGTTCTGTAGACCATTCATGGAGCAGAAAATAATCCATAAAAGGGATGTAGATCGGAATATCTACGCCATAAGTTCTAGCAACGTGTTTGTACACTAAAGCGTGAGTAATACACCACACCATCTTGGTATCATCATTGATATAGCGATTGTGTTTTATCATAGCAAGATGCTTATCTATACGCTTTTCAAAACCGTCCCAAGACTCGTAAATTGGTGCATCATACTTTTGCGTGCTAGGATCAACTTGAGGATCAGCCTTTTCCCGTGAACAAAAATAACGAGATAGATTGTTATCAATATAAATCTTAGTACCGTATCCGCACATCTTTTTCATCATCTTAGCTGTTTGAATTGTGCGTTGAAAGGGACTGCAAAAAATTACATCAGGGCAGCCATATTTTTCAACCAAATCAAAGGCTACTCTCCGAGCCTTTTTCCTTCCATTCTTGGTAATTTTTGGATCATGTGAATAACTCGGATCCGAGTCATTATCGTCTCCGTGTCTTATATAAATGATGGTCATATTTATATTAGCTTTGAAAATTTGCTACTTTATGATGTAAGATTATACATGTCATGAAATACTCTTTGCGGTGGATTTTTGGTCCGTTAAGGAGAAACGGAAATAGCAGCCCACACAATCAAGATGAGCAAGATGATGATGATAAGTACAGCAACATAGATATTTATAGAATCGGAATTGGTATTTCCAAATCCTAACACCGTTGTACATTCATTAGCTTTGAGGTAATCTTCATCTTCTTGAGCTAAACTAATATCGTAGGCAATGAGATTAGGCACCACACAAAATGCGTCTAAATTGCCTCTAACAATATTTAAGTTCAATGTTCTACTGATAGATTCTCTAGCTTTGAAGAATTTGCCATTTTTCATCGGTTTAAGTCCCAGAACCACATCCCTGCCCATTACCGAGAACAGTAAAGCTTGAACACCATGGGGAGATTGAGTTTTGGCGACATGAGACATGGTACCTCTTATTTTCTTACGCTTACTGTGAAGATGACATTTGTCATTCCATCTTCCCAAGTAACATATATGAAAATTGCCACCTGCATTCAAACTAGAATATACAACTTCAGAAATTGTATCGGGATCTGCTACACACAATGAAGAATCCTTAATAATTAATACAGGTTGTGTAGGATAATTCTCTTTTGCATCTGCTAAACACCAACCTACTTGATAGGCTTCATGACGATTGTAGACATTATCGGGTGTTTCCGTAACATCGTAGCCAATATCAGGAATAATTACATGAAAATCATCGTCTTTAAACAATCCCACAAGTTTTGATCTACGATCTTCATGATGTACATCACGAATTACATATACCACTATCGGGTCCTTCATTTATTTATACATCTATATTTTGAAGAAAAATATAGATCCTACATATTCATTGAATTTTGATTGAACAATCTAGAAAATTATTAATACCACTCCATACTTTTCTGTATCTTCCTTTTAGTTACTGAACTAACTCAATGATGGTAACAGCATCATCTCCCATTCCATACTTTTCGGCTTCGGAAATATAGGCATTGGCAAACAGTTCACTTAATTTTCTATTATATTCGACTTGTTCTGGAGTACAGTCATAGTATTCGCATGTTGAAAGAAGAGGAAAATAGGGCACCGACTCTATCGAACCGACAGCTCGTTGTAAATCGTATGGTCCAACCATTCCAAAATCAATGACATTGATCCAGTATTTTTTATCACCAGCTCCAGCGTTTTCCAAGAATGTATTCCAAATCTAATCCATCCAATCCTAATTTGAAATGAACAGTGGCAATAAATATCCCTAGATCCACCGCTACTCTTTCTAAATCGATGTAGTCCTTTAAAAATTCTTGTCCTACTAATCGTCCTCGCTTACCATGAGTTTCATCCTTGTAAATTTCTCCTAATAGGGTATGGACGTCCGTGATATTATCTTTATCTTCTGGAGAGCACACGCGCTGCATCAAAATGTAGCACCTCCCTCCTTCGATGTTATCAAATTGAAGTGGTTTTACAACTCGTACAGACTTTCTTGTTGAATCGTAGCCATCGTAAATTCTATGTTGAATATTGTATTCGTGTTTCCATTCTGGACACACATTTAAACCATGAGAAATTTTAAGAGCATAATCAGGATAATCATCTGTAGTAATTACTGTACCAAATCCTCCTGATCCTAATGATGTACGAAACGGAGATCCCAATATCGATAAAATTATGTTGTCATAATTGCCTAATTTGGTAGCATTGAAAAGTATAATACACTTTTCAATATTCAATTTTCACCAATTACAACTTGTTCCAATCAATAGGTTCATACTCTTTTTCCTCTAATATATCATTGATTTCTTTGAAATGACCGCAATCAAAGAATCCTCGATCTGCGCTTCTACCAGAAGGATGTGCTGCCGTCAAACTGGTAACAGCACCCCCAATAACTCGACTCATACGTTGAGCAAAGGCACCCCATAGAACAAAAATCACATCTTCATTATTCTCCACAATACTGCGAATGACTTTCCTTGTAAACCCTTGCCATACATTAATGTGGGATGCTGGTTCTCCTTCTCTAGTAGTTAATGCCACATTCAGAAACAAAATACCTTGTCTTGCCCAGCCTTCTAAACAGCCGTGATCAGGAATTTCAAATGCTGGGTAATTGGCTTTGACCTCCCTATAAATATTTTGAAGTGAGGAAGGAATGGAATCGTACCTTCTTACACTAAAGGATAGTCCCGTAGCTCTGGGAATGCCATTAGCTAAAACTTGAGGATATGGATCTTGTCCCAGAATAACTACTTTGACCTCATTAAATGGAGTAAGATGAAATGCACGAAATAAGTCCTTTTGCTGTGGACATAACGTATACGTTTTACGTTCTCGTTCAATAATTTCAGAGATGCTTTCCAACTCGGGCATAGCATTCTCAAATGTACTTTGCCAACTTAGCGGTGCTGTTTCCTTAGCAATTTTCTCAACTGTCCATTCCTCCTCTATAACAGGAATTACACGGAGCTTCGGCATTTTCGAAAAAAAACTTTCTTAGCATTTTCAGTTTTATTATGTACTATAGAAAAATGTCTCGTGGACGTTCATATTGTGATGTTGATTCTGGATTTTCCAGATCAACAAGATATGCCAGATATGTATATGCCAGTGCGGATGGCAACGTTATAGTGTCCCCAAGATACGAAACGCCGCTAATAAAGGGAGTAACCGATCGACGCCTTCCTATTTATACCTGCGTAAAAGGCAATTTAGAAGGCTTTGATCCACTTTCAGGCATTTTTAAAGCACCCAAAACTGGATTTTACGATGTTACTCTTTTTTGCAACTATTATCTGTATAGCGATACCAAAGTTAGTGGACGAACCTATACAAAAATAGTTATTTTCAATTCTAACACCAGAACTGATTTCGTTCATCCTCTAGGTTCAACAAATATATTTGCTCCTTTCCAAAATGGATATATATCTGCCGCTTCTATTTCGGGTACCATTCCTCTAGTTGAGGGGGATCATCTCACTGTAAGTCTGTACCAACAAAATAACAAAAAGCAAGCTGCTCAAATCTATGCAGAATTAACTATCCTTCAGGCTTCTCCCTATGGAAAAGACACAAACTATTCTCATGTACACATGGCACCTAGAATTAGATGCGGTAAACCTGAAGATTTTACATCGTCTTACTCTCTCAGCTCATCGGGGTCTTTTAGTAGTGCAGAAGAGGTATTAACTAGAACATATACATTACCTCGAAGAAGTACCATAATGCGAGGAAGAGATAACAATCCAACACAATTACCCGAGATTTCTGGATTTGAAGGTCATGCTATTACTCACTCTTCCGCCTCCGCTTTAGATGAATTTTTTTCTTTTAAGGAGGGGAGTATAGAAGAACGAAAAGCAACGAGTAAAGAAGTTAAAACCCCTTTAATATCAGAAGGTCCAGCTCTATCTATAATCGAGGAAGAGAACCCAGGATTTTTCAGAGAGATATTGAATTACTTTATGGAAAATATAATGATACCTTTGGCGGAACCCTGGATCCCAAGCATTGAAGAAGCTCCAACACCAGTTATAGAAGATGAATCTTCAGGAGAGACTGAGGATATCTCAGAGGAGTTTCTAAAAAGAAGAATTACTCTAACGACAACACCAGCCTCTGAAACTCCGAAAAGAAGAATTGCTCTAACGACAACACCAGCTCTTGAAGAAGGTCCATATATGACTATCCCTGCATTTGGAACTAAGGAAGAGGAAGAACCAATTATTAAAATTATATCACCAAATAAAGATTTGATTGATAGAATCAATCTAGCCTCTATGACCTCTAAAGATCCCTTCAACCAAATAAACATTATTATGAAAGATGGTAAAGAAATAGAATTTTTACCTGACCAATTCGACCAAGTTCTTGGTGAAGTAGGCGAAAAGTTTATGATTGTTACGAATGTTGATGACATTTGGGAGATTCCGCGTAAAAATATCAGTCAGATCGATATTGTATTTCAACCCCTAGGAGGGACGGATTTTGACTTTATCCCTAACGAAAAATTTACAATCAAGAAGATGTAGAACACTTGATCGACATATAATAAATAAAATTACATGTTGTGGTATGAATATTCACTCATTATTTTAGGGTTATCTTCATAACGAATGGGAATATAAATACAATGACTCCGAGGAAAGTTATAACTCACTGTTTTCCCGATAGCATTTAAATATTCTCGTGAAGGTGGATCTTTTGTGGGGAATTTCTTGTGACAACCAACAAATGCATATACAAAAATGTTCCCTTGCAAATTTCCAACATGTTTAAGTCTATACATACCCGAATCTACCGCCTCCACATCGCATAAAGCCTTGAGATTTGCTATTTTGTCACCGATAAAAAATTTAGCGGATGATGGATCTTTCTTAAAGTGAGTTAACAATCCATATACACCCT
>Ga0209986_10001512_pt1 | contig 22246 bp, 17 predicted proteins | sample BlataG_FD_183168 | JGI IMG/M metagenome (GOLD analysis project Ga0209986, IMG submission 183168) | Deep subsurface microbial communities from Black Sea to uncover new lineages of life (NeLLi) - Black_00105 metaG (SPAdes) (version 2) | ecosystem: Environmental > Aquatic > Marine > Oceanic >... | reverse complement strand
ACAAGCAGATAAAGGAGCGAGAGGACTTTCTGCATTTATCGTAGAGAAAGATACGCCCGGATTCTCGTTTGGCAAGAAAGAGAATAAACTTGGTATAAGGACATCTGTAACAAGAGAACTAATATTTCAAGATGTAAAGGTGCCTAGAGAAAACTTGCTCACAAAAGAAGGAACAGGATTTCTGATTGCAATGAGGATATTCGATCGTACGAGACCTGGTGTCGGAGCGCAGGCAGTTGGGATTGCTCAGGGAGCACTTGACGAGGCAGTAAACTATGCAAAGACAAGAAGACAATTTGGTAAGCCAATAATAAATTTTCAAGGGATAGGTTTCCTTTTAGCAGAACTTGCAACAAAAATCGAGGCAGCAAGGACACTTGTGTACCAGGTTGCAAGAGCTATAGATAGAGGGACAAAGGACATAACAAAATATTCATCAATGGCAAAGCTATTTGCATCAGATGTTGCTATGGAGGTAACAACCCAGGCAGTTCAAGTATTCGGGGGTTATGGTTATATGAAGGAGTATCCAGTAGAAAAGTATATGCGGGATGCAAAGATTACCCAGATATATGAAGGAACAAATGAGATACAAAAACTTATAATTGCAAATGCACTACAGAAATAACTTTAATGTTTTTCGTCCAATAAATATGGCTTTACTTATCTACTCAAGGGAAAATATGTAGTATGCGTTAACCATACCTCCATAATATAGTTGAACATCAAGAGATGGAAATTTCTCTTTAATACGCTTCAATAAAGGATCAAAAAACTTATTTTCCAGAGACCTGCCATAGTATATCGTAAGTAGATTCTGCCCTTTAATTAATTTGTGTATTGTCTTTATAAGACAGTTATCGGGATCCCTTGACATAGAGATGAGTTTTTTATCCTTCAAACAGAGGGTATCTCCTTTCTTTATCATCTTTCCCCCAATCTTTGCATCCCTTACTGCCCATTTTATCTCACCGGATAGCACATTCACACTCGCACTTTCCATATCCTTCATCACTTCCTCCAGATTTCCGTCTTCCTTGAACGCAAGTAATGCTGAAATACCTTCTGGAACTGATTTCGTTTCTATGACCTCACACTGAATGTTGGCAAGTTCTTTTGCTTTCATCGCAGCTGGTATAACATTTGAATCATTCGGGAGAATTATTGCCTTCCTTCCTATTCTTTCTACAGCACTCACAATGTCACCTGTGCTGGGATTTTGTTCTCCTGACAATACCAGTGATGCACCCATACTCATCATTATATCCTTTAGCCCATCGCCATTGGTATAAGCAATAACAGATAGTCCTTTCTTTTCTTCACCAAGAAACAGCTTCTGCTCTTTTTCTGTGTCGTTTATCTGGACCCTTACAATATTGCCTTCTTTCTTACAAGTATCGACAACCAGAGGAGGATTATTAGTATGAATATGCACCTTTACAAGATTTTCCTCGTGTCCCACAATAAGACTATCTCCCAGTTTTTTAAGTTTTTCTTTTATCTTGAAAGAACGCGTATCTATAGTTATATTCACGCAAAATCTGTTAAAAGACCTTGTATGCCATACCTCACCTCTTCTGTCTACCTCCATATCTATTATTTTTGGTTTTTTGCCTGTTAGATAGGCATTAAAGGCATCGAGAATAAGGCAAAATCCCTGTGCTCCAGCGTCAACTACCCCTGCTTCCTTGAGTATCGGCAGCAAATCCGGTGTTCTGTTAAGTGCATAATAACTCACCTTTACAATGAATTCTGATAATTCTTCCATAGTTCTGAAACTACGGTCTTGTACTGCGTCCCTCACCTCCTCCATAACAGTAAGTATGGTACCTCTAACAGGATTTACTATGGAGTATATTGCCTCTTTCGTTGCGTGGTCCAGTATGGAAGGTATGAGGGAGAGCGGTATATACTCTTCTGTGTTAGTTATATCCTTCACGCCGGCAAAAAATTGGGCGAGGAATTATCCCTGAATTCCCTCTTGCCCCCATAACTGCCTCCCTTGAAAACAGCTGGAGCACATTTTTTAAAGTCCCATTCGTATCTGTTTTAATAGCATACCATCCACTATCTACAGTAAGGTACATATTTGTGCCGGTATCTCCATCGGGGACAGGAAATACATTCAAACTATTTAGATATTCTTCGTTCTCTCTTAATGTCCATCTTGCGAGAGACAGAATTCCCTTTATATCCTCAGATTTAAGTATCTTCATAATATTTTTCCCAAGCAAATACCTTCTCAGGGATATAAGTAGGCAATCAAGAAAAAATTAACCTCATTTATTTAATCGCACAGATATTACCTTTGACACCCCAGGTTCTTCCATTGTTATACCGTAAAGGTAGTTGGCAGATTCCATGGTTTGCTTATTATGGCTGATGAGAATAAATTGACCGTTTTCTGCTCTCTTCTTTATCAAAGAGAGAAATCTTAACAGGTTCGCATCATCCAGGGGGGCATCAACCTCATCAAGTATCATAAAAGGCGTTGGTCTGAGTTTGTATACACCGAAAAACAAAGCAATAACAGACAGTGTCTTCTCGCCTGTTGACAATTGCTCAATCCTCCTGAGTTTTTTACCTCCAGGTGATACTACTATATCAATATTGGCCTCGAGAGGGTCCCCGGTGCCAAGAATAAGTCTTGCCTCACCACCTTGAAATAGTGTTTGAAATGTATCGTTAAATTTCTTGTTTATCTTCACTATGGTATCCTTCATCTTAGCACGGGCCTGTTCATCCAGTAGTTTTATAGTTTCCTCTATGATCTTCTTCGTCTGCAGTACATCATCCCTTTCATCTTCAAGAAATTTCAGTCTCTCTTTTATCTCCGTATGTTCTTTCATAGCAAGGGGATTTACTATCTGCATGGATTGTATTTTCCTTTCATAATCTTTCAGCCTCTCTTCTATATTATCAACATGATAAGGCTCAGTAGGTCTCCTCACCCCCTTGCTTTTCAGTTCGGCAGTCCGGGTTTCAAGTTTTGCAATCTCAATCTCAAGGGAGTGACGCTTTTCCCGTAAGGAATCCAGCAAATGTCTTGCTCTTTCAACTTCTCTCTCAAGCTCAAAAAGATCAGTAATGCTACCAGGAACTACTCTATCAGAATCCTTCTTTATCTCTTTTTTCAAATTTCCAAGTTCTTCTGTGATTTTTTTATATGAGCTCCCTATCTCGTTCAGATTTCGTCTTATATCTCTTTCTTTTTCTATCACGGCAGAAAGGTTTTGCCTCATCTCATAGAGGTTTTTATCAACTCTCTCTCTTTCTCTTTTTAGAAACCTTAATTCATTTTCAAGGGTGGAAACTTCTACCTCTTTTTTTCTTCTCTTCTTAAGCATCCTATCAGCGTTACTAATTTCATCCTCCAGTCCTTTTCTCTCTTCTTCCTTCTTCTTAATGAGTCCTTTTAGACGCAGAAGTGTTTTCTCTGATGATTCTGTATCAAGTTTAATATCCTTCTTCAGCTCCTTTTCCAAATCTTCTATAGTTCTATTCGTTTCATCTAATGCCTTCCTGAGATTTGTTATTCTGATGTTCAACAACGCCCTGTTTCTCTCATAATCTATTCTTTCATTCTGTCTTTTGTTTAATGTATTCTGTTTTTCTTCTATTTCTCTTTCAACATCGGCCAACTCTCTTTCTAATTTACTTTTTCCGAGTTTAATCTCAGGTTCTCCAACCTCTAAAATACCAAGATGTGTTAATAATTCCCCATTTTGTGTAATGATTGGGTAGATCACACCCTCCCTGCGGAGGGCAATTGCAGATTTAATATCTGAAACCACGGCGAACCTGCGCAGGATTGGTGCTATATCTTCATATCCACTTTCCACCTTGACAAATGATGAGAGATCTTCGTAATCTGTCTCTGGGTCTGTCTCAGATAAAAGCTCAGGGGTTATAAACTTTCTTCTTGTGCCACTACAAAAATATATATCTTCAAGTTTGTCTACCCATATACAGGAGAGTATTGATCCCAATGCCCCATACACGATTCTCTCTTTTCCCTCTCTGGGACTAATTACACTGCCTAATTTCACAAAACCCTCATCAGAAATCGTATCTTTCATATACATCAATAACCTCGCCCTTTTCTCTTCAAACATCCGCAGAGTGCCTCTTAAATTATCTATATCCTCTAAAGGGAGCTTCAAATCTTTATATAATCCTGTTGCTTCTTCAAGTTCCCTCTCGGTCTCTTTCTTTTTTCCCTTTGCCTTTTTAAGTTCCTTAAATACAGCTTCTTTTCTCGTCTTATTACTTTCAATCATCGCTCTTGTGGCTATGAGATTTTCTTTTACGGATGCCTCATCTCTCTGTAGGACTTTAATTTCTTCTATAATCTTTTCTCTTCTCTCGCGCAGCGACCTGTCTAACTCTGGCAGTAAAATTAATTCGTTCTTTTGGGTCTCAATACAAGATAAAGTCTTCTTATATTTATCCTCTATATTACTCTTCACCTTGCCGACTTCTATTAACTCTCTTGTTATCCTCTCTTTCTCCTTTACAATCTCATCTAATCTCTCTTTAAGATTCCCTTTCCTTTCTCTCAATGATGATTCCTGTTTTTCTAATATAACCATCCTGTCTCTTATTTCTCTCCCTTTTTTTTCGCCATCTTTCCTTTTGCCCACGATAGAGGTAATGGATTCTTCTATTTCTTTGATTCTGGCTGTGATATTTTTCTCCTCAAGAATCATGGAAGAGATAGTCCTTGAGTTTTCTTCAATCTGTTTTTTTCTGTTTTCTATCAGTAGCCATCGCAGATAACCTGTCTCTGACATTAGATTCTCATATCTTGCCGCCTTCTTGGCCTCGCTTCGCAATTTTACCTCTCTTGCAGATATCGCACTTATCAAATTCTCCAATTTCTCTATATCCATTTTTATACGCTGGAGCCTTGCAAGTGTATTAAGTTTATGGTTTCTATATGTTGCTATACCGGCAATCTCTTCTACTGTTCTTCTCCTGTGCGATGGGTCTCCCGAAAGGATGGAATTAACCTCCTCTCTTGAGAGAAGGGAGTAACCCTGAGGATTTGCTGACTCAAATAGGTCTATAATATCCCTCTGAAGGACTTTCTTAGCATTTATTGTGTATTCATTCTCCCCTGACCTGTGCAATCTTTTAGCGATAACAACCTCACTCGATGGTATAGGTATCACACCGTTGTTAAAGAATTTCAGGGATACTTCTGCTATTCCTTTCTGAGGTCTCCTTTCTGTTCCGTAAAATATCAACTCATCCATACTTTTTACACGCAGAAGAGAAGTTTTAGTTTCACCTAGTGTCCATCTAATTGCATCTATAATGTTAGACTTACCACATCCATTTGGTCCAACAATACAATTTATTCCTGGATGGAGATTAATGGTAGTCCTCTGAGGGAAAGATTTAAACCCGGAGATAGTGATAGATTCAAGATACATAGGTAGGAAAGCAAAAAAATAAACAATATCTATTCCAATTTCATCATTTTTGCCTCAAATATATCTTTTATCTCATTGTGTATCTGTTTTATGCTTTTCGTGCCGTCCAGAAGTACAATCCTATCTGAATTCTCTCTGTAAAGTTTAAGATACCCACTTCTGACACGATTATGGAACTCCATGCTTTCTATCTCAAGCCTGTCTCCTCTCTCTATTCTCTTTAAAGCAATCTCAGGTTCAATATCTAACAGGAAGGTCAAATTGGGCATCAACCCACCCGTAGCAGTTTTATTGAGCTGGTTTACCAGGGCCCTGGATATACTTCTTCCCTCTCCCTGATAAGCCAGAGAGGCATCTATATATCTATCACAGATGACAGTCTTCCCCTGGGCAAGGGCAGGTTTTATAACTTCCTGAGTGTGTTGTGCCCGCGAGGCGAGATAAAGAAACAATTCCGTATAAGGAACCATGTCAAGATGTCTACGATCAAGAAGTATTTCCCTTATTTTTTCCGATATATCCGACCCACCTGGTTCCCGCGTCAGGACTGAGGAAATACCTTTGCTCTGCAGGTGCTCATATAACAGCTTTGCTTGCACACTCTTGCCGCATCCTTCTATACCCTCAAATGTAACAAGAAATCCTGGCATAAATTAAGCCTTTCCGTTAGCTAACGGACTTATGAGTAGAGTCCGCTTTCGCGTACTTCTTAATGAATTCTTCTACCTTGTTTCTTGCTATATCGTCTGTATATTGTATGGGAGGAGACTTCATAAAGTATGAGGAAGGTTCTATTATACTTCCAGAGAGTCCTGCGTCCATAGCGATCTTAAGTGCCCTTATCGCATCTATAACAACCCCTGCAGAATTTGGAGAGTCCCATACTTCAAGCTTAAGCTCTGCTGAAAGAGGAACATTACCAAATGTGGTTCCCTCAAGTCGTATAAATGCAAACTTTCGATCCTTCAGCCAGGGAACATAATCAGACGGGCCAATATGAATATTTTCTTCTGAAAGTTTATATGGCAACTGCGATGTTACTGCCTGTGTCTTGGAAATCTTTTTGGATTCAAGCCTCTCTCGTTCGAGCATATTGAGAAAGTCAGTATTTCCTCCTACATTCAACTGATATGTGCGTTCAACCCTAACTCCTCTGTCTTTGAATACATTTGTAAGAACTCGGTGAACTATCGTAGAACCTACCTGTGATTTAATGTCGTCGCCTATAAGAGGTAGTCCAGCCCCCTTGAATTTCTCATCCCAGTACTTCTGAGAAGCTACAAACACAGGTATACAATTGATAAACCCCACACCTGCCTGTAGAATCTGCTCTACATACCATTTTGTTGCTTCCTCACTACCAACTGGTAAATAGTTGATACACATATCGGTTTTTGTCTCTTTCAAAACCCTGATTATATCAACCGTAGAGCCCGGAGCCTTTTTTATAATGTGGACAAGATACTTACCAATTCCATCGTGTGTCATTCCTCTTAAGACCGGCACATTAAGATTGGGAACTTCACAGAATTTGTATGTATTATTTGGTTTTGCAAAAATTGCCTCTGCAATGTCCTTTCCAACCTTATTCACATCAATATCAAACGCACAGGAGAATTCTATATCGCTTATTCTATAACCTCCAAAGTTTGTATGCATTATGCCGGGGATGGATTGTCCATCCTTTATATCCTTATAAAAATGAACCCCTTGGACAAGTGAAGAGGCACAGTTGCCCACACCTATAATGCCTACTCTGATCTTATCCATAGTACCCCCCAATTAAACCTGTTTTAAACCATCTAAAAGATAATAACACGATATCAGGATTATATTCTACCACATATTTTACAAAAAGTCAAGTTATTTTTCGATATTATTGTAGGGGCGAATTGAAATTCGCCCCTACTGATAACCAATATTTTTTATCCTTACTATGAAATTTTACTTGACATATAATGAAATTTGTGTTATAATATGCCTGCTTTCAAAGCAAAAGACTTGTTGGTTCTACGAAGAACAACATGAAATAAACCACACCTGCCTACCGTCAGGCAGGGAGGTCACAAAGGGGAGAAAGGCGAAGAGAGAAGAGAGATGAGAGAAGAGAGAAGGGATAGATGATTTCTCGCCCTTCGCTTTTCCCTTTTCGCTCTTCACGAAGTGCTCTCGGTGGTTAAGTATTTCACAGGATAGACTTATTATGGAGGGATTATGGCGCACACTCGTTCAGTAAAAAAGAGAATCAGACAAGGCCAAATAAGAAAAATGAGAAATAGGCGTTATAAGAGGCACATAAAAAAGGAGATAAGTACTACACTTTCTGTTGCCCCTGATGAAAAGGTAACCGCATTATCAAAAGTATACTCCATAATAGATAGAGCGGCGAAAAGGGGAGTTATCCATAAAAATACAGCGGCACGGAAGAAATCAAGGTTAGCCAAGAAAACAGCAATTTAAGATTATTTTATCTCTGATGCCATAAAGGCGCTTTTTATATCCATCATTATAGAGAGATTTTTGGATGCCTCGAGATGCCTTTGGAGAGATAAAGTCTGTTTTTTATATTCTTCAAAGTCCTTCATCTCTGCCTTTGAAATGGGGTCTCTTCTAGATGGAGGATCAAGACTCAGAGGGTCTATCCATTTTTTACCTTTCTTAATCCTGAAATCAAGGTGAGGGCCAGTAGAAAGCCCTGTTGAACCAACATACCCGATTATATCCCCCTGTCTTACATAACGCCCTTTTTTGATACCTTTTGTAAACCTTGAAAGATGTCCATAGTAAGTCCTAAACTGCGAACCGTGCTGGATAATCACCTGATTTCCGTACCCACCATTCCATCCCTTGAAAATTATTCTACCATCACCAATAGTCCTTACGGGTGTACCTGTCGGGGCAGCGTAGTCCACTCCATAGTGGGGTCTTTTGATACGCAAGATTGGATGTAATCTGGACTTGCTAAATTCTGAACTTATTCTTTTGTAAGATAACGGTGCCCTCAAAAATACCCTTTGAAGGGATTTGCCCCTTGAGTTGTAATAGTCAGATTTCTTGCCCTTCGGTGTATAGTAAAATGCCTGCCATTCCTTCTTCCCTGTTTTATAGTACGCATACAGTATATCTCCATAAGAGAGGAATTTTTCTCCCGCATACTTTTTGTATACAACTATCACAAACTCATCCCCAACCCGTGTCTCTGTATTAAAATCTATATCCCACGCAAATATCTCTTCTGCAAACCTGTATACAAGATTTGGAGAGCCGCCATTTGATATCACTGCGTCCGAAAAACATCCACCATTTATACTACCTTTGATAAGCGAAAGAACAAGTTTCTCTGTCTCTCTTTTGAAATTATACAAGCTATCTATTCTATAAACTCCATTTTTTCCATAAAACTCAAACCCAACAAACTTTCCACCGACTCTGTTAATCTTTATCTCATCACCGGGGTAACACCTCCTTACATCTATACTGTCCTCAAGAAGGGATATTAGCCTTACATAAGACTGCCTGCTCAGTCCGCTGCCTTCTACTACCTCACTCAGTGTATTACCACTTTTTAAAGTACAGTTGTACTCGATAATAGAGTCTGGAGATTGAGTTAAGATTATAAATAATATAGCAAAAACCATATACTAAAATATAAGGCTAAAGTTCCACCAATTGGAAGAGTATACGACCTCTATTACAAATTCAAAATAAGTTTTATTCACAGATAAAAGTGTGAACATTATACCACAATTATATCTCCCTGTTAACTTGTTTTTCAGAGAGCTCTGAAAAACTACTTTTGAGCTCTCTTGATTACACAGATTTTTAACTGATTACGCAGATGTAGTAGATTTTATAAGGTTTTTAATCTGTGTAATTTTTATCTTAATCTGTGTAATCAGAGATTTCTGGGCTTTTTCAGAAATCTCTTTCAAAATGAAAAATGACATTTTTTTCTTGACAAACGTGCAGGTTTAGTATATAATAGAAATCCTTATTCCAGATCATGCATTGAACACCGAAATAACATCATTGATCAGGTCGTCAGTGGTGTAAGGACAGGGCTAGCCCCTGTCCGAGGCAACTCAAAGCTTCAGCTTTGAGTTGCAGAATGATGTCATGTAACTCAACCCTTTAGGTTCGAAGAATGCTGTGCAGTTGATAGTCAACATGGACAACCGCAAGGGTTGTCCCTACAATAAACAACTTTCATCCAAAATGCCAAAAAGAATATCTGTAATATTTATCCCCGAAGAAGAAGGGAAAGTAAGAAAAATAGTAATTCCGAGGAGTACCGCTATATTACTTATAACTCTACTTTTTATAGCAATTGGCTTTTTGACATTTTTGGGATACAGATACTGGTCTATTTACACCCTTGCAAGGAGGGCACTCATACTGGAGGAACGCGTCGAACTCCTTGAAGAAGAAAGGAAAAACACGATAGAAAGGGTTATTGTAGATCTGAATAGAGTAGCCTATGAAACTCAGCGGTTACTGGCGCTTCTTGGTATAGAAGACACACAACCCGATTATAGAAAAAACGATATTCAAGAGAATGATATACCTTCAATCTGGCCAACAAAAGGATGGATCAGTCAAGGATTTTCTCCTTATCATCAGGCGGTAGATATTGCTGCGCCTATTGGTACTCCTATAGTTTCAATCATCAGTGGTGTTGTGACTGCGGTATGGAAGGATTCCTTACTCGGCAATGTATTAGAGATAAGCAACGAAAAAGGCTATAGAATCGTATATGGACATAATTCAACCGTAATCGTAAAAGAAGGAGATAAAGTAAATAGAGGAGATGTTGTGGCATTCGTTGGTTCAACTGGCATAAGCTCTGGCCCTCATCTCCACTATGAGATATATTATAATGATAGCATCTTAAACCCTGAAAAATATTTGCTTTCCAATTATTATTAATCCATGAGTTCTATATTTGCAACATCTTGTGTCTTCAAATAAACCCGTAGAAGAAAAAATTGTCAGCTTACTAAACCCAACTAACTAACTATTCAACCTTTTGAAAAATTACATTTATCTTTTTTCTTGACAAATATCAGAAATTGTGTTAAAATGAAAAGTAACTATGAAGCGACTCTTTCTTCTCGTATTTATACCATCTATTATATACTGCAGCACTGCCACTACCATATTTGACTTTCTCAACATCCCTTGCGGTGCAAGGCCTACAGCAGTTGGCGGTGGATTTTCTGCCTTCTGTGACCCTTATAGTATATTCTATAATCCCGCTGGAATATGTAATACACCCTCTATGACAGTTAGTTCAACCATACGACACTACATAGCAGGGATAAATTCCGGCATCTTACTGTGGGAGAAACCTGATTTTAACGGGGTGATTGGCATTGCAATCAACTATGTAAATCTTGGGAGTATGGAGAGACGGGATATAGATGTCAATCTAAATGGCAGTTTTACTCCAATCTCATTATCCACAAAATTTGCCTACGCCAGGTATATTGGCTTATTTAAGGGGGGAATATCTGTAAATCTGATATACGAGAATATAGATAAATACTCTGCCTTTGCCCCCGCAGTTGACATAGGCGCCATTTATACACCCCCCTCTATCCCTCAACTTAACCTCGGTTTCAGCCTTAACAACCTTGGCTATGAAATCATCTCGTTCAGAGACACGAGGGAAAACCTGCCATACAAGATAAAGGCTGGTACGATCTATCGACCCCTTCCACCTTACACTTTCAGTCTGGATATTGAGCGACAGATAAATGGAAGGCAAGATTTTATTCTGGGGACAGAGATAGCCTTCTCCCCCACCTTTGTTTTTAGGGCAGGATACTCCTCACGGGGGCAAGACCTCAAGGTAGGTGTGCCAATGGATGTAACTGCAGGACTATCTTTTGGAGTTGGATTTGTGCGGAATAGATTAAAAATTGATTATGCAGCATCGTCTATGGTAGACCTCGGTATTGCTCACCAGGTAAGCATATCCTTCTTGCATGACATCCTATAAAGATCAGGATGTCTAATTACAGAATGCATAATAGGCTGCTGTTTCAAAGTGCACAAAGAATTAGGGCCCGGTTTTAATGAAAAGGTATACCATTCTACCTGTCGGTAGACAGGTTGGATTGTTGATTAATTTTGGTAATAAAAGTTGTCAGGTATAATAAATATTATACCATGAGGGAGAATGACTTACAAACTTGCCATTATAGGGTTTGGGACCGTGGGTCAGGGTTTTGCAGAACTCCTGCAGGAAAAGAGAAAATACCTAAAGGATACCTATGGATTTGACTTTGAAGTTGTAGCAATCTCTGATCCTTTGAAGGGAAGTATCTATGAAGAAAATGGAATCAATTTGAAGGAAGTGCTTTCTCTTGTACAAAAAGAGGGAAAAATAGACGGATATAAAAGGGGTATAAAAGGGTGGGATAGTATAAAGACCATAAAGGAGACAAATGCGGACATAATTGCAGAGGTTACCCCGACAAATCTTGAAAGTGGTGAACCAGGAATCACACTTATAAAAACTGCTCTGGCTGAAGGCAAACATGTGATAACAACCAATAAAGGTCCTATAGCACTCTTTTACAGAGAACTTATGGAACTTGCCAGAGAAAACAGGAAACTTCTAAAGTTTGAGGGAACGGTCTTGAGTGGCACACCCGCAATAAACCTGGCTTTTATTACCCTGGCAGGTGCGAATATAAGTGAGATAAGAGGGATAATGAACGGCACTACAAATTACATACTCACCCAGATGGATACAGGAAAAGACTACAGCGAGACACTTAAAGAAGCACAGAGGCTTGGCTATGCTGAGACAAAACCCGATGCCGATGTAGAGGGTTGGGATGCCCTTGCCAAGATTGTTATTCTGTCAAATGTGGTAATGGGTGCAGACCTGAAGGTCTCTGATGTGGAAAGAAAAGGAATTACAGGCATAACGCTATCTGATATCAAAAAGGCAAAACAAGAAAATAAAAGGTATAAACTCATTGCCAGGGCATGGAAGGAAGGTGGAAAAGTAAAGGCAAGAGTATCTCCTGAAAAGGTAGAAGAGGGCAATATCCTCTTTCATATCACAGGCGTAAATAATGCAATCCAATTTCAGACCGACATCCTTGGTTGTGTAACAATAGTTGGACCCGGGGCTGGCAGAAGAGAAACAGGTTTTGCACTCCTTTCAGACTTTATCAACATCCATCGCTCAATTGTGACTGGATGCTGTGAAAAATAATGTAAAAGATACCACAGTAAAATCAAATATCAAAATGCAAAAGAGCCACGGATTTCACTGATTACACAAGATTATGAGAACACAAATACCACGCCTGCCTGCGGTAGGTAGGAATTAGACAAATTGTCACGAATAAAATTTATTTGTGTAGTTTGCATTTTCGTGTCCATTCCATACGGATGCTGTACAACGGATCTCATATCCATCGGATCTCATACGAGTCTGTGACCTGCGGACGAGTCTGTGACCTTTGGATAATTCATGTTAAAAAAATCTGTGCAATCCGTGGCTAAAATTTTGATTTTTACATTTTTATCCTCTGTGGTTTCCCCGTTAAATAAAGTACCAAGAGTGATTACTTGTACTTAATTTTGTAACTATTTAACGGGGTGAATCTGTGGTTAAGTTTTTAACATTACAATAATAATACCACTTGAGGAGGAAATATGAAGATGATAATAGGCGGTCGGTGGGTGGATAAGAATGAAAAAATAGAGGTTCAAAACCCACAGGATGGAAGTATTATAGATACAGTGCCATCAGCGGATAAGGAGGATGTAGAGAATGCATATAGACTTGCTGAAAGAGGCGCTAATGCGATGAGAAAATTATCATCCTATGAAAGATATTCAATACTCAAAAAAACTGCAGAACTCTTGGAAGAAAATCTCGAGGACTTTTCAAAGACCATTGCCCTAGAAGGTATAAAGACAATAAGAGAGGCAAGGAAAGAGGCATCAAGGGCAGTAAATACCCTCACTTATGCTGCAGAGGAAGCGAAAAGAATAGAGGGAGAGATAGTGAATGTAGATGCCGACTACAGAGAAGAGAATAGGTTTGGATACTGGGTGAGAGAACCTGTTGGAATAGTGCTCGCTATAACTCCCTACAATGACCCATTAAATATGGTTGCGCACAAGGCTGGACCTGCTATCGCATCGGGTAATGCCCTTGTCTTAAAACCTACTTATCTCACTCCGCTTTCTGCACTGAAACTTGGGAAGTTATTCCTTGAGGCTGGATTACCCAAAGAGGCTCTTTCAATAATCACGGGAAAATCCAGTATAATAGGAGATGCCCTTGTAGAGGATGTCCGTCCGAGAGTGATAACCTTTACAGGAGGAGTTGAAGCAGGCGAGGAAATAATAAAGAAGGCGGGGCTGAAAAAGGTTATGATGGAGCTTGGTTCCTCATCTGCCTGTATAGTTGCAGAGGATGCTGACCTCTCTGATGCGGTCCCATCTGTAGTGTCAGGGTCATTCTGGGCAGCAGGACAGAACTGTATAGGTGTACAGAGACTTTATCTGCAGAAGTCAATCTATAATAAATTTATGAAGGATTTTGTTAATAAAGCAGGTCAATACAGGGTTGGAGATAAATTAGACGAGGCAACTGATATGGGTCCTATGATTACAAAGGAAGAGGCAAATAGAGTGGAAGAATGGGTCAATGAAGCTATAGAAATGGGGGGCAAGCTGCTAATTGGTGGCAAAAGAGATGGAAACTTCTACTGGCCAACAATACTTGAAAGTGTACCAAAGAAGGCAAAGGTTGTTAGAAAAGAGATATTTGGACCTGTTGTGGTCGTTTCTCCTTACGATGGTATTGACGAGGCAATAAAGGAAGCAAATGACTCAGATTATGGACTGCATGCAGCAATATTCACAAAGGATATAAATAAAGCACTGTATGCAGCAAAAGAACTTAGATTCGGCGGTATAATGATAAACGATTCTACTGATTTCAGGGTAGATTATATGCCATTTGGAGGCTATAAAAAATCGGGACTTCATAGGGAGGGTGTGAAATTTGCAATTCAGGTAATGACAGAGATAAAATTTGTAGCGATCAAGCTTGTTTAATCCTTGTACCTTCATGGTGATGTTTTTAACTTTTCATTATTCATCATTCTTTTTCCAACAGGGACTTCAATGGAACCTATATTGAGTCTATATTTCCTTGACAAATAAAAATTTTCTTGTGAGTTATTTTCCTCTTCGCAATTTCAAAATTTTTAATTTTTTTCTTGACAAACTGAATTTTTTATATCATAATATAAACAGATGTAGGGGCATATTATAATATGCCTCTACTGGGCCAAATTAAACAAATCTTTTATATCACATAATATAAACAATAGAAGTTTTTAAACCTAAAGCCAAGGGGGAAAGTGAATTTTCCCACAGCCATAATCATCCTGATAGATTATTTTAATTCCAGCACAATTAGAGAGGAGTATTATAAGATACCCTTAACCCAAGCACAAGGTTGAGGGTATTTTTATTTGTCTCTATAATAACTGCTCAGATGTAAATCTAGCTTTTGCTTTAAAAAGACTTATATAAATCTGGATAATCGTATTCTAAAATCTGCTTGTCCTGTTAGATAATATTTCGCATCTAACGGGGTGAATAATCAGGTATAATAAGTATTATACCAGGAGGTAAAATGGAAGAGAGGGAAAGATGGGGTAGCAGAGCTGGATTTATAATGGCTTCTATAGGCGCAGCAATCGGACTCGGAAATGTCTGGAGATTTCCATATATATGCTATGCGAATGGGGGTGGTGCGTTTCTAATTCCCTACTTTGTTGCTTTAATTACTGCTGGTATCCCCTTGATGATTTTGGAGTTTGCCCTCGGTAGAAAGACACAAGCTGGAGCTCCTTCGGCGTTTGCCCAGATTGTGGGTAAAAAGACCGAATGGATTGGATGGCTTTCCCTGTTTGCCGTCATGCTCATATTTCTGTACTACCCCACCATAATGGCGTGGAGCGTTAATTATGCGGTTCATTCAGCAACATTGAGATGGGGGACAAATCCCCAAAACTTCTTCTTCAATCAGTTCCTACAAAACAGTAGCGGACCAGAGGTGCTGGGTGGTATAAGATGGCCCGTGCTTGCAGGACTTGCTGTGGTGTGGATAGCTATATATCTCTGTTTGTTTAAAGGTGTAAAGGCTGTTGGAAAGGTGGTTATGTGGACAGTAACAATTCCATGGGTTATTCTTGTCATAATGGTTGTTAGAGGGCTCACACTACCTGGGGCACTGGAGGGATTAAAATTCTACCTTACTCCCGATTTTAGCGCCCTCCTGAAGCCAAATGTATGGTTGGCTGCCTATGGACAGGTATTTTTCACGCTATCCCTTGCTATGGGTACACTTATTGTTTATTCCAGTTACCTCCCGAAAAAATCAGATATATCAAACAATGCCTATATTACCTCCCTTGCCAATTGTGGTACCAGTTTCTTCGCCGGCTTTGCCGTCTTTTCCACATTGGGTTATTTAGCACAATCAATGGGGGTTGGTGTGCCGGAGGTTGTAAAGTCCGGTATAGGGCTTGCATTTGTAACCTATCCTACGGTTATACAACTACTTCCGTTTTGGGCTCCCTTCTTTGGGGTGCTCTTCTTTATTATGCTTTTAACCCTCGGGATAGATTCTGCGTTTTCACAGGTAGAGCCATTTGTCGCTGGATTTACTGACAAATGGCATTTTTCTAAAAAGTGGGTATTGCCCTCGGTCTGTATCTTTGGTTTTCTTGTGGGGGTATTATTCACAACCAGAGGGGGATTCTACTGGCTGGATATAGTGGATTACTTCACCTGCACATTTGGATTATGCCTTGTTGGCTTCCTTGAGTGTGTAACGATTGGTTATATACACAAAGCCCATAAGATGAGAGAATATGTGAATGAGGTATCCGAGTTCAGGATTGGGAAATGGTGGGATATAATGATTATGATAGTGACCCCTGTAATACTTGGAATATCATTCGTATTCGAACTTGTAAAGTTGATTCAGCATGGTTATGGAGGGTACCCAAGATGGACAAGTTTTGTCGGATTAGGCGTTATTATTCTTATTATTGTTTTATCCTTTGTATTTATGAAAATAAAAGGAAAGGAGGAATAAATGCCTGCATCGGCAATAGTTATGTTGATATTTGGTTGTGTTGTGCTCTATGGGGGATTGATATTCTGTCTCCGTAGAGCGATAAAAGGTAGCAAAAAGAGTGAAGGGAGGTGATGTTTATTGGTGTATAGAAAGAAGATTAGGTTGTTGCGTATGTTTTGATAAAAAGGAGGTAGGTATGTTCAAGAAAATAGCTCCTGTAATAGTAGTGCTCTTTGTAGCCTCTGCACTGTTTGGGCTTGCAAAGAAGCCCGGGTTATGGATAATCTATGATACCCATATAAAGCCCGCCAAATTTGTAGACCTCACACACTCGTTCGATGAGACAACTCCCGTGTGGGAAGGATTTGGCCAGGCAAAATTTGAGCCTGCAAAAGACGCAGAAGGAAATATCTGGACATGCGAAGCCACTAATAATTTCTTCAGGGCTACATCATATACTCATGTCGGTCAATACGGAACACATGTAGACCCGCCCAGCCATTTCTGTGACTGCGACATAAGTTGCGATGAAATCCCCTGCGAAGAGATGATTCTACCTCTCTGTGTTATTGATATTACGGGTAAACTTGGAGATGAACCTAACCATCAGTGCTCAGTAAATGATATTCTCGAATGGGAGAAAGAATATGGCAAGATTCCAGATGGTGCTTTTGTAGCATTGAGATCCGATATGTATAAAGACTGGCAACTGGAAAAAGGGATACGCGACTTTGATAAATTCAAGAGATATCCGTTCCCTGCCTGGGGTATGGAAGCAATTCAGTTCCTTTACAACGAGAGGCAAATAACTGCCAATGGCCATGAAGCTATGGATACAGATACTCTCGGCTGTTCAGTGGAAAAGTGGCTTCTTGCTGAAGGACACTGGCAAATTGAAGTAATGCGAAATCTGGATCTTGTCCCAGAAGCGGGTGCAATCATAGTAGTAACCTGGCCTAAACCATACAAGGGAGATGGATTCCCTGCACGTGCATTTGCTATATGTCCATAATGATAGACGGAGGACACTTGTTGTGTCCCCCCAAGAAAAGGAGGGATGTATGTCTAAAAAGACGCTTGTTGTGCTCATATCTATGGTGTTCCTGACTACACTTGCTTTTGCAGGAACTCCAGATGTATCATATCACGGACTGTGGTATACATACTCGTTCTTCTGGAATAACGCAGACTTTGTAGACACCACCAGTGACGGCGACCAGCATTACTATATGCATGGTGATATCTCCTGTGATGCAGATTTTGGAGCAGGAATAGGTACCCATGTGACAATAGGTGCATGGGGGACCTATGGTAGACATGCCATAACTTACGCAGGACCAGAGGCACAAGGAGAAGGTGCTGAACTTATGGAGGCCTATCTCACTGCGTCCAACCTCTTTGATAGTCCTATTTCCTTCAGGGTAGGTAAAGAGCATGTCTGCTATGGAGACCAGGTATTTGATGGTGGTGAAGATGGATTTATGGGTGCAAAACTCTCTTATGGTTCCGATATGCTTGATGTGGACATCTTCAGTTATAGGCTTGTAGAAGGTGGAGGAACGAACTGGATCGGCACAGTGATAGGTACTGAGGTACCAGATGACTGGGATCTGTATGGTGTATGGGCAACTGCTAAACTTGGCAATATAAATCTGAGTCCCTATGGTTTCTATAGAACTATTGATAAGAATAGCCCTATGTGGGTTGGAGTGAGGAGTGATGGTTCTCTAATAGAGGGATTTAACTATGCAGCTGAATTTGCAACGATGATGGGTAAAAATGAAGATGTGACTCCAGCGATTGATTACAAGGGTATGCATTATATGGGGAGACTTGGATATACACCTCCTGGAATGCCTCTTACGGTTGGTGGTGCTTATGTTGCCTTTAGCGGTGACGATCCGACTACTGTTGAAAACGAACTCTATGAATCTCCCACATGGGGTGGTTATACATTCGGATTCTACAAGGCCTGGCCTGGATTTGGTCCTGCGCACCTTTTGAGAACTGGCTATGGATTCTCCCTGCTCGCACCATGGGAACCTATGGTCTCTAACCTCAATGTCATCAATGGAAATCTCGGATACACATCTGGTCCGCTTGCTCTCAGGGCTGACTTCTTTATGTATTCAAGAAATAAGGTTGCAGCAGGTGCTGAAACAGCTATGGGAAACGAAATTGCCCTTATGCTCACTTATAACTACAAAGAGACTATTACCTTTGGGGCAACAGGCGGATACTGGATTCCTGGGAAGGTTTTCACTGGCGAAGACCCGATGCTCGGCGGTTATCTCTGGACGGCAATGAGCTTCTAATACCTACTGATAAGAAGGGGGATAGATTTATTCTATCCCCCTTTATCTTTTCTTTAAACGAGAAACAAACTTCTGAAAAAGGTTTTCCAATTCGCCTCCTGCCCGTAGATCAACATAATTATAGCACATCTTTACTGAGAAGGAAATCGAATGCTCAGTCAATTAGAATGTATCCCCTGTATTATAGATGATTTAGTGGGAGCGATAAAGTTACTGAACTTACCTCGCGAGACACAGAAGAAAGTACTCGTTGAGGGTTTAGATTACTTAAGCAAAAACTTCAATCTTCAAACCATCCCATCCTATCATATTACCCAGGTGCATCGTATCTTAAAAAGAATTTCGGGAATAGAGGTGCCGTTTAAAGATTTACGGAGCAACTGTAACAGAGTGGGAATCGAGATAGTCAATCATCTGTCTCAAGAATGCGAAAAGCTTTCGGGTTTTGAAGGATTCCATTATTTAGTAAAATGGGCAATTGCCGGTAACTTGTTGGATTTTCGGACTGTGGGAACCGGTTATGGGTTATCAGTTTCTCGTATTAGAGAGAAGCTCGAAAATAATGTTCAAGGCGGTCTAAAATTGGATCACACTGATGGATTATATCAACTACTAAAGGAAAGACGAAGAAAGGTTCTATATATTTTAGATAATGTAGGCGAAATCGCTATTGATAAGTTGCTGATCAAAAAAATAGTAGAACTTGGTAATTCAGTCACTGCTACAGTGCATGGTGGTCCTATTACAAGTGATGCCACCGTTAATGATGCTAAACAGGTGAACTTAAGTAAGTCAGGAGCTCGCATTATTATAGCAGGCCCCGATACCCTGGGTATCTCCTGGCAGGAAAAATCCAGAGATTTAACCGATGCTCTAAATGAAGCAGATGTCGTTATCGCTAAAGGCCAGGCAAATTTTTATGTTTTTTCTGAATACAAAGAAGAAATCCCGGGAGATATATTTTGTCTCTTTACTACCAAGTGTGACCCGGTATCCAGCATTTTTGGTTTTAAAGGTAAAGTCAATCTTGCAGTCCAGTTGAAATAAAAAAATAATCCAACCACATTGACTCTATTCTAAATCATCCATTAAATATTTTACCCCCAACAAAAGTAGTTATCTAACCAACAACCTGCCAGTTTATATCCGCTTTCCTTAAAGAGATTTCTGAAAAAGCCCAGAAATCTCTAATTACACTGATTAAATATAGATTACACAGATTAAGAAAACGTTGAAAAATGCATAAGAATCGGTGTAATCTTTCTTCAAAATCTGTGTAATCAGAGGTCTCTGGGTATTTTTTCAGAGACCTCTTAAAAATCTGTTGACAAACTCTGATATTTGGTGTATAATACAAAAAGTCAAAGAGATAAAAATTAATTCTCTGTGTTCTCTGTGGTTAAGTTTTTCACACTACCCACAAGTAACGCGGGGGGAGATATGAAGATAAAGATGGTGTCATCACTGCTGGTAGTGTGTCTTGCAGCAGCAGGATTGCTCTCCTGGGTGTATACAGTCACTACACCCATAATTGAAGAGGGAGTAAAGGCAAAACTGGACGAACAATTAAGGGAGGTCTTTCCTTCTGCCTGTAGATTTGAGCCACTTGTAATTAAAGGAGATACACTCCTGAAGGATACCCTCTGGGTAGCAGTGGACTCAACAGAGAATAAAGCAGGAATTGTGTTTAAGGTATTTCCAATGGGATATGGTGGTCCAATTGAGACACTGGTTGGTCTTGCAACTGATACCAGTATTGTAGCAATAAGACCTGCGACCCCCTCTGAAGGATTGAAAGAGACACCGGGACTAGGAGTCAGAATAACAGAACCCGGTTTTATAGAACAGTTCAAGGGAAAAAAGAAAAAGGATATCCAATTGAAAAAAGATGGAGGCACGATTGATGCTATAACCGCAGCAACAATATCATCAAGAGCCGTAACCGACGGTGTAAGAGAAGGAATTGAGAGATACGCAAAATGGCTGCCCGACAAGGAAAAAATTGGACGCAGATAAACGCAGATTATCTATGATTTCTTTATTATTGTGGTTGTCAGGAGTAATGTTATTGCGAGGGATGTCATTGCGAGGCAAAGCCGAAGCAACCTCTGAAACAATCACCATCTGACACATACCAGGGACTATGGCTTGTTGTATAGTTTCCTATACGATCAAAACTTAAGAAATATCTACAATCCGCAACCTCTGTCTACAGAACAAAATGCGCAAATTATTTTTTCCTATAGCGGCACTTATCTCGGTTCCACTATTTCCTGCAAGGCTGCTTATTTATATGGACACAATGCAGACCAACCACCTCAGTGCATACGGGATTGCCTATCAGGCACTACTGTTAGAGAAGAAAGTTGAATGGCTCTTAAATTACAGGGGAGGCTCTTTTCTAATAGATTACGATAAGGGCATTGAAAATATATGTAGAAAGAAGGGAGTCAGATATTCCATAGCAAACGAGGCAAATGTGAGACAGATTTACAAGGTCATTGAGGATGAAAATATGGAGAAAGTGATATTGGAAGAGGCTCCAAAGATTGCCGTATATGTGCCTCCGCATTTTTCTCCATGGGACGACGCAGTGAGACTTGTGCTTGATTATGCCGGGATTCCATACGACGCAATATGGGATGAAGAGGTTCTATCAGGGGCATTGTCTTCTTATGACTGGGTCCACCTTCATCACGAAGATTTCACAGGACAATATGGTAAGTTCTACAGGTCCTATCATAATGTAGATTGGTATAAGAGGGAGGTCTCAATAAATGAGAATATGGCAAAAAGACTTGGCTTTTCATCTGTATGGAAATTGAAACACGCAGTTGCACTGAAGATAAGGGAGTATGTTGAAGAGGGTGGATTTCTATTTGCTATGTGTTCAGCAACAGAAACGGTTGATATTGCACTTTCAGCATATGATGTGGATATAGTTGGCATCCCATTTGATGGGACCCCAGCGGACCCAGAATACAGAAACAAACTTGACTATAGTGGAACATTCGCATTTAAGGATTTCACTCCCGATCTGAACCCGCTCATATACAATCATTCTGATATTGATGTAACCAGAGAGGCACAGAGCAGAGGTAAAAAGGTATATTTCACACTGAAAAATTTTGATGCAAAATATGATCCCATTCCCACGATGCTGAGCCAGAATCACACAAAATACATAAAGGAATTTCTTGGCCAGAATACGGGATTCAGAAGAAACTTAATAAAGGACGATGTTGTGGTTTTGGGAGATATCAAGGGTAGCGAGGAAGTCAAATACATCTACGGGGACAGGGGGAAAGGATTTTTTACATTCCTTGGCGGACATGACCCTGAAGACTATGCCCATCTTGTTG
>Ga0209986_10001511_pt1 | contig 22250 bp, 39 predicted proteins | sample BlataG_FD_183168 | JGI IMG/M metagenome (GOLD analysis project Ga0209986, IMG submission 183168) | Deep subsurface microbial communities from Black Sea to uncover new lineages of life (NeLLi) - Black_00105 metaG (SPAdes) (version 2) | ecosystem: Environmental > Aquatic > Marine > Oceanic >... | reverse complement strand
TCACCGATGCTGGCTGGAATTTCACGACCATATGGGGTATGGGGGGTGTCGTGAACGATGGATATCCATATTTACTATGGTGGTATGCCCCTTTTGAATGGGAAGACTACGACATCTATCAGGTGCTCTGGTTTCAGCCCAACGCCATAATTGAGGGTACAACCCTGCCTAATAGGACTGGCGAGGTAGACGGCATAATCACCTGGGGTGCTAACCCTGCTGGAATCACTATAACGCATGGCGAACTCATACCTGAAGAAGAATACGACTTTGAGCCGATAATACCAGTCAACCCAGACATCATCAAGCCAGAACCCGAGGTAATGACGGGGAATATCGATTTGGAAAGCTTACGTGACCATCCGCTGCACCCATTTGTGCAGATATTAAGCATAGACGGCTTCCTGAATGAGAGGCTAGTCTGGATAGGCTTGGCGTGGTTAAGTGTAATCATTGCCATGTTTCTGGTACATATTGGCCTCGATACTCATAGGAATAGCAAGAAACCACAACACTTCATTTTGACAGTCGCCACCGGGCTAGGACTGTCAATACTTTGGTGGAGTGCAACCGTTTTCCCGTATTGGGTGATTATTATGATGAGTGTCGGTCTAATTCCAGCCATCATCTGGGAGAGGCAACCTGTGATATGAGGTAATTATGACGCATAGATTACTGGTAACATTCGGCATCGTTTTTGCGGTTTGCAGTTTTTTCGCGGCCATAATGCAAGGCGGGGGCGGTATAGTCTCTACGATACTTACGCAAGATGTAAGTGCCAATGCCACGGTATTGCCCGTCTACAGTACGGAACTATTCAATAGTCAGGACATAATTCGGCTTGGCAATGAGAAGATACTATATTCCTCTACGAATGCCACGGCATTCTTTGCCTATGAGCGGGGCTACGATGACACTGTGCCAGAGGCTTTTGAGGCCGGCAGACGTGTCTACAGCACCGAGGCAGGGGCACTGAACGATGCTATGGGCTACAACTACGGTGTTTCCATAGAGACCGGCGGTATGTGGGGGCTTGTAATGCTACCAATAAACTTCGTCATTCATACCCTGCCTCACTGGGCTGTACTCAACGCCAACCTGTTCAAAACGCCAGCACTCAGCATCATCGGTATATTGTGGTACGTTGCCGGTATAGCTCTTATTGTGATGGCAGCCAGAGATTTAGCGCCAATCGCTGTAGCAGCGTTTAGCGGATTATTCGGTTTGATAAGGAGGTGAACTATGCAACCATGGGCGATATTACAGTTCGCGTTTGCCCTCGCCGTTGTGATCGGCATCATATCCCTTATCATCGGTGAGCTATACATGACCGAGAGGGCAGAGGAACAGGAACTATGGGAAGAAGCCAGAAAAAAGATAGCCAAGATGGGATAAGTCCCGAATTGAGGAGGTACATACGGATTCAGATAGTCGGGATGGCTATTTTCCTATCCTGGCCGGTGGCCATGATGCTGGCGACGATGTACGGCCTTGACGACATAATCCCGCAAATATCAGTGTTGATTCTAGCTATTGCTGTGATTGTCTTCTGTATCGGTCTCGTGGGTAGGCAGGAACTAAAGGAGCGTACAAGGGGAAAATGAAATGGCCATTAAGAAGCCACAAAAGCTAGACTACTGGCAACTAACAAGCCAGATACAACAGACGCTTGCTGAAACTGGTGGCATGGCGCCGCAGAGTCCAACCACAGTCGAGCCTATCACGATAACCACAACCAATGTCAAGACCGGCGATGTAACAAAGAAGACAATCCCCGTTGGCACATCAATTGAATCTATAAAGAAGGAGGCGCAAGAGAGGCTCGCCGCACAAGAAGACGAGCGTATTGATATAGAGATTGATGGTGAGAGGATCAAGCCGACTGGTATTACCCTGAGCCTATCAGATAAGGAACGCCAAGAGTTAGTCGCAAAGCAGGTGGAGGCGACCTGCGAAGGCGATAGGCGAAGATACGAACCAACAATATTCAAAGCCACATTGAAGGGAGGTGGCTATATACTGGTAGAGGCACCTAAAGGTGATAAGAAAGGTGCAAAGCAACGCGCGACTGAGGCTGGGTATGATGTGGCATGGGTAACTTGGTCGCCGAAGTATGAAGGCACAACCAAGAAAACGACGCCAACTAATTATGTCAAGGATTACCTAATAGAGAAAGGCGCATGGAAGAAAGATTACTTGCTCGGTGATGGCTTCAACATCGCCTTAATGTATAGCGACTCGGTAACATCCGGTGCCAAGTTCCGCCCAGTTGACCTAGAGAGATGGTTTGGTAAGGATGCCGTTGACGAAGTCCGTAAGCTATCACGTGATAATGTCGCATTACCCGATGGCTTGCTTATGGAGCGATCAGATTTTGAAAACCTCCCGAAAACTTATCGGGACATCTTAATAAAAGATGGCTATGAGGCTTATGAGGCTAAAGTCAAGACTACAGGCGGGGCAATAACCGAAGAAAGTATGCGTGAGCTGGAGGAATATGACAGGCAGTACGGCACCAACTACGCAGAAATTGCGCAAAAAGAGGGCTACAACGCAGTTAAAAGGGCCATTGCTAAAGATGTAGCAGCTAGGGATGCAGCTACAGCTAAACTAAAAAAGTACGAGACGGAGGATGGGTATAACCTACTGAAAGCAAGAGTGGACGGCATCACTACTGATACGATGAAACTGGCCGGCTTCGACAACAAAACTTGCAAGTGGGTAGATGACTCATACCAAACTAGCCTAGATACACATGTCGCCTTACCGGGCGACAAAACATGGATGAACGTCAAGACAGAAAAGGTGATATCCGATACTGCATATAAAAAACTCGTGGCCAATTTTGAGGAAAAAAGGGACAGGCTAGCCAAGGCTGGCAAGATGTACTCCGATGAGTGGGACGCACTGGGAACACACCCATCCAATATACACGCCCTCTCGCCCGAATCCGGTAGGCGCCTGGTTATTGAAGGCATATCTGTATTGGTTTTTGCACCAACCCGTGCCTTATTGCCGGAGGTAACGATAAAGGACATCAAGCCCGTGACCTGGGCTGTCGGAGCGGCACAGTTAGCGACTTGGGCAATGCCAGTTATCCCCAAGGGCGTGTTGCCCTATGTTTCTGCCGGAGCTGGAGGTATATTCGGATACACCACGGCAAAGAATTGGGATAGGCTCAGCACCGGACAAAAGGCACTTGCTGTCGCGGGAACGGTACTGGTATCCCTCCCTGCTATCGTAGCAGTAGCCAAGGGTACTGGCCCTGCAGCCGTGAAGGTTCCCACTGCCAAAGGCGAGGAGATAACAATCTGGCGAGGTTTTCAGGTAAACGGAAAGCCAATAATCGGCATATCGAAAGGTAAGCCGACATTCCTTCAGTGGGGAATTAAGCGCCCAACCATGGCTCAAATTGAAAAGGGTTGGCATCCCGTCACCAAGATACAGACGAGTCTACTCGGGACTGAGAAGGCATTGAGAAAGATGGGTGTACCCGAAGCGGAAATAGCCAAGGTCAGGTCTGTATGGAAAGAGGCTGTTCCCACATTCGCCCGACGGAAGACTCCTGCGAAGATAGAGCCTACGGCAATTCTATCGGGCAGCCAGAGATTAACACCCGAAGAAATCGCGGCAATTCTAAAGGTTTCCGTCAAAAACAAGAAGGTGCAAACGATTTACGGTAGCTCAACGATGCGTCCACAGTTAAAAGACGCACTCAAAGACTGGAGGCAGTGGCACGATATAGATATTCAGACAGGCATGACTGCAACCGAGGTTAATAAGTATGTTAATAGCATTATGAGGGAGTTGCGTAAACTCGGTACCAAGGTACGAGTTAGCCCCGAACACCCCGGATGTATAGAGAAGTTTGTCGGCGGCAAATGGGAAAAGATTACAGACATCCACGCTTTTGAAATCTCGCCGGTGAGTCCCGAAGCGGAGGGTGCGTATGGCTGGCTATATGCCGAAAAGCCCATCACGATAAAGCTCTCTGGTGTTGGAAAATTGAAGATAATGACACTGAGTGAAACCGGATTACGTAAAGCTGGCTCTATCACCAGTTTTCAGGCATCCAAGATCGCACCAGCGGCACACCGCATCAATGACATAGCCGACTTCTACACCATTCTATTAAACTACAAGGGCTCCAAAATAGCAGAAAAGTGGGCTGAGGCATTTGGCTACACCGGCAGACAACTTGCGGAGGTAGCGGCTAAGAATCCCCCAAGGTGGAGTACATGGTCATTCTCACCATCGCTAAGTACGGCCAAGGGTATGCCATCAGTATCAATCGCAGTACCCGCTACTCTCTCTAGTAGCATACCCGCATCTTTGAGAGCCGATATAGAAAGCCCCTCACCAATAACACAAGCTACCAGTTATGCCGTAAGTGCCAGTCCGGGTTCGGTCAGGGCAGTTAGCCCAAGCGGTAAAATATCACCTAGCCTAGTATCGTCGCCAAGCCCGAGTCCGTCAACTAGTCTCTCGCCGAGTCCGAGCCCGTCACCATCAACATCACCATCGCCTAGCTTAAGTCCTTCGCTGAGTCCCTCACCAAGTCCCTCACCTTCACCATCACCTTCACCATCGCCAAGCCCCTCCCCAAGTCCAAGCCCTTCACCCACACCGAGTCCTAGCCCATCACCTTACCCATCCCCATATCCTAGCCCGAAACCTTATACCAAACTGAAACCCATGTTATCAGACAAGAAGAAGAGGAAAATACGCCAAAGCCCGCCCCTCGCTGTTTGGGATCAAGGGATGTACTACGTTACTGTCTTCCCTCCCTTTAGAACCAAAGGCAGAGAGCCCGGCAAACCTGGCAAACCCGATGTAGTGTATTCCCGTGAAAAGCCACCTTGGGCAACAAAGACAGTTAAGGGGAAACGCTCACCTCAGCGGTCACTCCAAACCTTCGGCAAAGTGCCGGAATTGCTAGAGATACCGATGGGTCAAGTAATGGCAAGGATACACCATGGTCGCAAGCTTACATTTTCAAGGCGTAATGGCAAGAAGCGGGGGAAGTTAATAGAATGATAACTTAAGGCCGTGTTTTCCGACGTTTAATGAGGCGATAAATGCTAACACCAAAGACGGAAACGCAAATGACCAAGAATACAATGCCCACAATCGGGTTCATGGTTTCAGAATACGCCATGATCCCGTTTTTGTCAATCCTACGGAGGTACTATATCGCACATAATACTCATAATGGGCTATAAATTTGTAGCTAAGTTATGAGATTATTCGCTAAGAAAAAATTAGTGCAACGCACCGACAGGCTTATAGCCTTCTATTCCCTAACCCCCAAGGGGCTAGGGCGAACAAAAATGGAAACCAGTGAACCATTATCCTATGATGAAGCCTTAGTATTAGGTGGTTTGCAAGGAGAGGACGGATTAACGCTTGGGCAAATATGTGACCTATATGGTCATATTGCAAGCCCCCAGGCTATCATTGATAGTCTCATAAATGCTGGGCTCATAGAAAAACACCTAATACCTATTTAGTGAATTTCACATTACATTTGTAGCTAACATGAGGTTGTTCCATAGAAAGAGACAAAAACCAGTTAGTCATTATTCAGAACCAACTGTTCAAGTTATTGGGGAGGAGAAAACAAACCATCCGCACTTAATATGTCCATATTGTGGCTCACATTATATAGTTGGTGCGGGTTACGGTAATAGATTTCGGTGTCAAAATTGTGACCGGGTTTTTACCTAATTGCCCATTACAGTAGAAAAACCACCTCAGGTTTTGATGCCTTTCAAAGCTAACAGAACCCACTTTATTGCACAAAATATCTATTCTGGGCAGTTACTTTTCAGTGTTGTGCTGTGCCCGGATTGCTTGGTACACACAGAAACCATACATGCTCACCCCTATTAGTGCTATAACTCCACCTATCCCCAATGCTACCTCAAGAACCCCACTGGCTAACAGAATTACAGCACCAAGGATGGTTCCCGCACCAAGGTACATCAGAATAATAGCCCATATCTTCATATTTGCCTCCTATTCCTCAAATTAGCTTCAAAAATATAGCCCAATTCATTTGTAGTGAGCCATTATCTAATAACTTCCCATGAACCATAGATACCGACTACAAAAAACCACCTATCACACTTATCGCATACAAAGAACACTCTACCGAATATCCCATCAGGAAGATGCCACCTTAGTTTTTCATTACAATATGGGCATATCTCTTGGCAAATGAGGTTATCCTTCTCTTGGGTATCAGGTCTAACCAATTTACCATGCCGGCTGGCCTCCCCAGTAAATGCCTCCAGTAAGCTCATTTATTACCTTTTGTTCTGTACCGCCAAATTAGCTATAAATTTATTGCTCAAATGAGTTATTTTGTGCCATTATTTAACCAGCTCCAGTCAACCCTCGGCGGGGGTTTTTGTTCACCTTTCCCTTTTAATGCTTCCACTCGCTCCTCAGCCCCCACCCTCATCCTAGCTTGCTCATCTGCAATTTCCTGGCTCCTTTGCTCCTTCAGCCTCCTCGATTCACAACAATTAGCACAATTACAATTGGCTGGATGTCTCCCATATTTACCCTCATACCACTGCCGTTCTCTATTATTCATCGAATTACCCGGATGTTAAGTAGTTTCCCAAGTTCACTTTGGTATTCTGCTTCTATCTCGATCATTGTCCAGGCATTCCACTCTTGGACGAATTTGCAGTACTCCAATTGACCTATGTGCTCATAAAGGGGATTGTCGTGTTCAATCAAAATGGAACGCTCTATAGTATGTAGCCCACGTGCCGCTGGTGACTTCAAATCTGGATTCTCTGACCACAGGACATCCCAATTATATTCCCAATCCCAGTATGGAGACGTAACCTTGACCACGTAAGGCGTATCAAGCCGGGCTGCGGCTGTCGGTATTATCTCGACAGTTACCCAATATGCTAAACCAAACCGAGTCCTATAGTCCGCCTCCACACTCATTTTCGTATCAATGGGGCTTTGAATATACTGGGGCACCTCATTTATCGCATACCCCTTCACCTTATCAATGAGTATATCCTTATACGTGGTAATCGGTTGAACCCCCGCGAAGGCAAAAATAAAGAACAAAGCAAGCAATGATATAACAGTCACCCGCATATTTGGCTGCCAACTACTTCGCAAGGCGACACGGGACAACCAAATAAATCCAGCTAGGGCACCCGTAAAGATCAAACCACCAATAACCGGGCTATGCGTCCATTGTCGGCCAAAAAGTAGAATACCAAACCAAACAAGAACCCCCAGTAACGACAAGATGGACAAATTCAACAATAGCCTACATAGGCGCCGAAGATGTTTGTGGCGCCTTATAAAGTATGTTACCTTCTGCATCATGCTCTACAGATATTATACCATACAAAAAATAAAATGTATAGCCCAAAATGTTCATAATGGGCAATAAATCACCAACGTTCAGGTATAAAAAGGCGCTAAAAATCACCCGAAAATTCTATTGTAATGTGCAATTCGTTGATTTTATGGCTGGTAAGATTCTTGACAAACCACTACAAATAGTTTATTATTAATTAGTAATGATACTAGACAACCAAGTCAAAGTCTATCGGTTAAAGGCTGGCATGAGCCAAACAGAATTAGCACGGCGAGTCTTTGTAGCTGGACAAAATCTCAGTGCTGTTGAACGGGGGCGATTGGCACCCTGGCCTAAACTCCGCAAAGCCGTATCAGAGGTATTAGGTGTGCCGGAGGATGATCTGTTTCCAGACGGGGACAAGCCGAAGAAGGAGGGGAAATGCCAATAGCTAATTACACTACGACAGTGGCTCCCGAGAAATCTATTGGTGAGATACATGGTATGTTAGTGTCTCATGGTGCAAGCCATATCCTGACTGACTACAAAGACGGGAAGGCATCCGGCATAGCCTTCATTATCACCACGCCTTATGGGGAAAAACCGTTCCGTTTACCAGCTAATATAGATAGAGTGGCAGCGGTGCTTCTGAAAGAATTGCAGTCCTCCCCCTATAGGCGTTGGGATACGCGATATCAAGAACAGCGCAAAGCCAAGCTCAAAGAACAGGCTAACCGAGTCGCCTGGCGGATATTGAAGGATTGGGTTCGGGCTCAGATGGCCATACTGGAAACGGAAATGGTAACAATAGACCAGGTTTTCCTACCTTACATGGAGGTTGGGCAAGAGGGCAAGACTCTATATGAAGCTATGGTAGACCGCCACTTCCAATTAACTCAAGGGGGAAATTAGCTACGAAATTATGGCTCAATTCGCTTCTTTTGAGCAGTAAGGAAGTTAATCATGGAAAGTGAAGAGACAAGGCTTGGGGGCTACTCTCATAAAGGGTACAGCATAGAAGACAATGGCGAGCCTTCTGTAACTATTCTCTATAAGGGCATTGTGATTGCCGTATTCAATCGACCAAATGTAACAGCAGAAGAGATACAGGATGTATGTCGCCGACACAAAGAGGCTCTCACGGGGCTAAATGTCAGAGTGTGAAGGAGAGATAAGTGCCACAATTACGCCATCATCGACAAGGCCACCGCAAGGTGGGTAGAAAACGGTTTCCTAACAAAAGCGTGAAGGTAAAGGAACGTGCCTATGAGCAAGCCCGACAACTTGAAAGTGAATTGGTGGAGACGCCTGTGCCTAGTGTTGGCATAGTGCTGGACTTGGGTGTAGATAAGGTCAGTGGACTTATCCGGTCTGTTATTTCCGATGAGGACGCTTTCCAAGATGCTTGGGAAGCCGTGTTGCAGGACCATGTTGGTAGCGAAGAAGACATAATACGTATTGCCAAGGAGATTAGGCGTAAGCATACTTCTGAGACGATAGTAAAGGAACATACTGAGGTAAGCCTAGATGAACCGGTGGGTGAACATAGGGATGAACATGACTTCACTCTTAAGGACATTCTGGCTGCCGAGCCCGTAGTCATTGATAGCCCAACTAGGGTATACCGCAGGGAAAAACCACGATCCGTCAGTCTTGACACAGATACGCAGGCCACACTTATGGAGCAATTTCCTAACTTGTCATATAGGGACGCAGTGCGCCATTTGGCAGGATTACCCCCTGCGGCAAAGCAAAACCCACTATGGCAACCCTGGGAGGATGGAATCATTAGGGAGCGATACGCGTGGGGTGGTAGCCTCGCCGTTTCAGTAGACCTAGAAAACAGAAGCCTGGATTCCATAAGACTTAGGGCACGGCATTTAGGAATCAAGTTCGATAGGTTCAGACCAAATGGGGAATGGCTTACTAGGAAAGAGACGGCGAGTGTGCTAGGTTTCAGTATTGGCCGCCTTCGTGCTTTAGCAAGGGACGGGCTATTATCTTCTGTGCCAGTTAAGCATGAAACCAATAGCCCTAGTTATTTCTTCCCTGTAGATGGCATTGAACGATTTCTTAAGACGCATTTCTGGCTCTATGATGCTACTGCGGTGTCGCCGCAATATCAGCATTGCATACCTGCTGAAAGGCAAGAATGGGTACGGCTACATCCAGCCGCCGAACTTGCGAAATGTGGCTATCAGACTGTCTTGCGGTACATAAGACTCGGGCTTGTCCCCACACAAACGTGTTATCCCAGGCAGGGCCAGCACACACTGGTACGGGTTGAAGATGTCAAAAAGGTGATTGAGCATTTTAAGGGTAGGTGCCATTACAAACAGCGGTCTCGGCCCTATAAGACTGTAATGCGGCATGGTATGAATCATTGTGTTATCCAAGATGAGGAGGGGGATTGGCACTGGAGATGCAAGGGTACTCATAGTAAATCATTCTGTCTAAATCCCCGAGAACGGCGTTGGCTAAATCGACATTATGTTGGACTACACCTTCGCCCACCTCAATTTACGAGAGGCAAGCCAACATGTAAGGTGTGCCTAGCGATATGGAATGCAGAAATTGGAAGGCTGGAGCCAGAATTAGCTACGAAATTATAGCCCATTTCAGGCTTTTTGTGAAATGACCAAAAGATTAAGGATAAAGTCGGGTTACTTTTGTGGTAAATGCCAAAGGTGGCATCGCAGTTATAGCAAAATAGGCAAAGAACACACTTATGCTACTGACCATAGGGCAACAGAGAAAATAATGTATCGCTCAAAAGAGACATATTGAGCAATGACGATGATGATTTGTAAACGATGTGGCACAAGATACCATTTCACTGAATCCGGCTTATGCTTTCACTGTGAGGTTGCCACTAATTTAGAGAACGCTATATCAGAAGTGAAGGGTAAACCCGTGACTTTGGTGGAGGCAGGAGTTAGTGAGGGCTTTCCTGATTGGGAAAAACCAAGAAAGGACGATAAATTGAAAGGGAATTGCCCAGAAGGGCTATATTGAGAAATAGGAGGTTAATATGTGTGAAGATCCCAATATGACTCAGGTATTAGGTTGGCTCAAGTTAGTTGACCAATTTCCGCTAGAGCATACGGCAAAAAGAATTTGCGACATCTTTACACACCGTCTAACTCGTACATTCACAGGTATCATAGATCACAACGGCAAACAACTTTGTTTGTGGGACACTGTGCGTTGGATGGCTTGTTGTGGTGACTGCTTTAGGGGAACAGTAGATTTCAGAGAAAATACGGATGAGAGCACACCCTTTCTGTCGGGTTTCCTTGTTACAAAAATCATCAATATCACTGACGAAGTTATGGATGAGGAGGGTAATTTACCTGATGGCTGGAATGGCGAACTGGAGGTAGTTGGCTAATTGCCCAAAATGCTTGTTCTGAGAAATAGCAGGAGGTTCAATGTCAGTTAGAAGTAAAGTAGCGAAGATAGTTGAGAAGGCTGTACAGGACGCTAGTGTGCAACAGGGCAAGGGTGCCGAGCATTACGCCAGCCAGATCATCTCCGTAGTGCAAAAGGCCAAGAAGTAATTGCCCATTTGGAATATAATGTGCTATAATTTAGGTAATGGCTTGGTACTATAAAGACAAAATCACCACAGCACAGCAACACATACTTGATATACTGGACGATGGGGAATTACACCCACTTTTGATGGAACTTGAAGGGAACGGTAGACAAAGCCAGCGCCCAGCAATTAAAGCATTAGAGAGAAAGGGCTTAATAGAAGCTGCCATTGATGGGGGATATTACACAAGGTGGAGAATTACCAGTGCCGAACATCAAAACCATTAAGTACCTCACCCAGGACGAACTCAAGAATCTCCTGAAGGTTATAGACAACAAGCGCAACAAGGCGATATTCCTTCTTGCCTATCGGCACGGACTCCGGGCTTCCGAGATAGGCATACTCAAGCCCAGTGACGTGGACCTAGACCGGGGCCGAATCAGAATTGAGCGGCTCAAGCACTCCCAGGGAGGCGAGTTTCCTCTACAGCCTGACGAAATCAAGGCAATCAAGGCATGGCTCAAGGAGAGGCAAGATAACAACCCTTGGCTATTCCCGAGCAGACGAGGATTGCCAATTCATAGGCGTACACTAGACTACATGATGAAGCACTATGGGAAGAAGGCCGACATACCCGAGGACAAGTGCCACTTCCATGTCCTGAAACACAGCATAGCTACTCACCTACTGGATGCCGGTGCCGACATCAGGTTTGTCCAGGACTGGATCGGCCACAAGAATATCCAGAACACGGTAGTCTATGCACACCTCAGCCATCATACCCAAGATGAACAGGCCAAGAAACTGTTTGCCAGCCCAATGATAGTTAGTGGCTGAGCCTCATATTGTCCACCGGACTCGCCTTCTCATGCTCTAGGCATATATTTTTCTCTAACATTATGTCAAAAACCTCTTGACAACTTGGCAAGACAAGGTCTACAATGAAGATAGGAAAATGCCAACCAAGGAATCAGCACAGGAAATCGGGGAGGTCTTTGCTTCGGGCAACCGTCCTAAAGCAGAGGAAAGGTTTATACGCTATATGCACCGAAGGGGCTACCGCATTATCTCAAAAGGTTGGCCAGATTTTATATTGATAAATGCGGATGGGAGAGTTCGTATGGTGGAAGTTAAAAGCAAGAATGACCATCTCAAGCCTCACCAACTAGCGTGCCTAGCCTTATTGCATGACTATGGTTTTGATGTACGGGTTCACGACCACCTTCGCAAGAACCCAGAAGGGCGCAAGCTAGCAGCCGGTGAATTAGAAACAGGACACGCCATACTACTAGGCAAGCCAAAAGATGACCACCAAGAACCACTTAAGATAGATTCGTGGGGCATCTTCAAGGCCACAGATGATAGCACTTACTCAATAGCACAAATTGCTAAACTCTTTGGAGTATCCCAGCAAGATATAATAAGCCTAATCAAGCAGAGGATACTATCCGACAAGTTGATTAAGAGCACAGTCCTCATATCAAGACATTCCCTTATCGCATGTCTGCGTAGACTTATTCTACTTCGGGCACACCCTGGTATGACGCCCATAGATGCGATGCTCAAATATAACCTTGATGAATACTAGACAAAGAATGAAACAGGCGGCACAGACACTAATAAACGTTTTGGAGGGGGAGCGTGTGACGCGTGGGCTAACCCACGGGGCCTTCAGTACCCTACTAGGAATACATGAATCCTACTGGCATAGGCTTCGCACTGGGGAACGTCCACTAAACCTTAATGTTCTAACCCGTTTCATGCAAAAACTCCCCGAGATTACCCCAGAGGTGACTTATTACATCATGCGGCAGGGAAATGACGGCGGGGAGAACGAGAATCATGGCGAAAAATCCGTTGCCGGGCAAAATTCCCCGGACTCTCAAAAAACATCAAAAAAAGTGGCGGTTAAAAACACCCCGACCTACTTAGGACACGGAAATCAAAAAACAACCCCATTAAAACCTAGCAAGAATGCCACAGGAGGCGAAATATAATGGCATCAGAGAACCACAAACCAGCGACAAAAACCGAGAGACTCCGAGAATTTATCGGAATTGTCCTCCAGGACGACATAACCGACTTGCGGGGGATACCAGTTAAGGAAGCCACCATCAACCTCGGGCTGGGGCTCCTTATGGTGCTGGTGACGATCCTTCATTTCGCCCTCAACATCTGGCAGTTTGTGGTTAGTCTGCTTCTGGTGGGCTACGACCTGATCGCCAAAGGTCTCGCGAAGATTATGCCAGCACCGAAATTGGATATTAAGGAAGAAAAATAACCATGCAAACCAACCATGCGACACCACAACGAAATCGCTGTATGAAGGCAAGGACCAGGAAACCGAACCGGGAAATTCTAAGCATGTTGTGGATGGCAGCGATATTGATAATCGTCGCGGCAGCAGTCTATATCTTGGGCAAGCTGAGGTTGTTATGAGCGGCAGCAAAAGGAGAAGGGACAAAAGGAATCGCAAGTTAAGCCGCATACTCGGTTTCACCGCCGTGGGCTTGGCTATTATTGGGCTTATCTATGTGTTGGATTCAACAGGGTGCATATAGGAATGCGATGAGTACAGAGACGAAATTAACAAGGAGTGGCTCAGGACGAAAGGGTGGCTTGGTAACTCTGCAACGCTACGGCAGAGGCCAGCTTGCCGAATGGGGCAAGTTAGGCGGGCGCCCCAAGAATCCCACTTATGACGATATAAGGCAGCGACAGCTTCTTGAGCAAAAGAAAAATAACAATAAGGAGGTACAGGGTCCTCCGGGTGACCTAAGCCATGCCAAGAAACTGTATAAGTTGCGCCGAAGGTCGAACGGCATACCTGAAACAGTACAGGCAGGCACCACTCAAGAAACCCCACGCGAGCCGGTGCCTGCCAGAAAGGAAAGCGGTATCGAGGTGACACCGCCATGAGTATTATAGCACAAAGTATTGAAAATATAACACTCGAAAAGGTAATGCCTCAAGCCCAAAGCAGGGCACGAGATTTTCTATGCCATGACTGTCTTGATAGGAGGTGTCTCGCAGGCTTGCCTTGCAAGGCATTCGCTCAAATATCAAAGAGCTATGCCTGGGAGATAGTCGCTGAGAAGGCAGAATTGAATTAGGGAGGATAGCAATGAACAACGATAGTGAAATGTTAGGCGAATGGGCAGACCAAGGATATTTTCTATTGAGATACGGCGACCAGATAACAGTTCGCTACAAGGATAATGGCGGCAAAGAGCTTGTCTCAATCAATGAAGACTTGGCAGTGCCGGAGATATTGCAGGACATTTGCAGAAGGCACAAAGCTACATTAGCAGAGGAGGTGGCTAAATGACGCATTGCAGAAATTGCGTGTACTGGCGGCAGACAAGCCAGTGGAAGGGAAACTGCACAAAGCACCCGTGGTACAAAGACAAGTACAGCGAGGATGCCACGACCAACGGGTGCGAAGATTACAGAGATAAACACGCCGGGTTTCAACCTATCTCGGCAACCATTAAGGAAGTATTAAAAGGAGGCTAGATTATGACAAACGACGGGAAAGTCGCAACCCCAACAGTAATAAAACCGCAGGAAACCAAGGCAGTCGTCCAGTGGAAGGGCGAGCCAATCACCATAACCTTCCAGGATGTTAAGGGCCTTATCTGCCCCTTAGCTGCGGACCAAGAGGTGGCAGTATTCTTAAAGACTTGCCAGAGCCTACAGCTCAACCCATTCGCCAACGAGTGCTTTCTTATCAAGTACGACAACAGGGATAAGGCGGCGTTCGTTATCGCGATAGACTCGTACCTGAAGGCGGCGGAGGCAAATCAGCAGTACGACGGGTGCGAGGCTGGCATAATCCTGAAAGATAGTGGCGGCAAGCTGGAATTAAGAGAGGGTGCATTCCTACTTGATGAGGATAGGACAAGGTTGGTTGGCGGCTGGGCAAAGGTTTACCGAAGGGATAGAAGGCACCCGACCTATGTTGCGGTAAATAAAACCGAGTGCGTGAAGCTGACTCGGGAGGGCAAACCTACAAGATTCTGGACCGTGGAAAAGCAACCCTGGATGCTACGCAAGAGTGCATTGAAACGTGCCTTAGTAGAGGCGTTCCCTTCACTATTCGCGGGTACTCTCGCCACGGCAGAGATAGCCCCGGATGCGGACTATCGTGTTATGGAGAATGAGTTGCCCCCGGCTTTCCAAAATGGCGACGATCCCGACTGGGTGAAGTTCTGGACGAGGGCCAAGAATGAGCTAGGGCTGACAAAAGAGGACGCGCATAGGCTCTTAGGCGTCGATTCGGTAAAGGAATTGTTAGACCAGGGCAACACTATGGAGCAAATCTGGGTGATGCTTGTGGGTAATTTGAAGTTAGCCCAGACGCCAGAGCCTTTCCCTGAGCCGATAGACGATGAGCCGGAGGTGCTTTTCGACGATGCAGAGGTTGAAAATCCTATTGACATGGACTGGCTTAAGGAATCGCTTGAAACACTGAATTGGGCTGACGTGGGCAAGTGGCTAAGAGAGAAATACAAAGCCTACGGCACCACTATCAAGGCTATGGTCGAGAGTTTAACGAGGCAGCAACAGGAGGAGTTTTGCGAGGAGGTGAAGAAAAGGTTGGAGGCGAAGCCACATTGAATAAGAATGTTTTGAGGCGCATTGCTAGTTTACAGTTGCAGGGGAAAGACGGCCACGACCAAGACCTACTCGCAATCGTCGCCAACGACCCCGACACGCTGGCCAAGTGGTCGATGCCGCTTACCAAGGAGGAGCGCGAGGCTCGGGATAATGCCATCTTTGACCACTGGTTGGCGGGGGAAACGGAAAGCGAGGTGGCTAACAATGCAAAACTTAATGTTGGGCAAGTCTGTCGTATACTTCATGTTTTGCGGGCATCTAAGTGTGACACCATACAAATTACCGAACAACCCCCAACCTACAACGTCTGGAACTTTGCAACTTGCGACCCAAGATTTGGGGGAAAATATGGCGACCTAAAACTCAAAGACCATCCAGGCCGAATCCCGGGGCAGGCCGTCCTTAACCTTGTGCTGTGGTTGACTGAGCCTTTCGACCTTGTGGTTGACCCTATGGGCGGCGGCGGCACCACAATCGATGTCTGCAAATATGCACTAAGAAGATACCAATGTTTTGACATCGAACCAAGACGACCAGATATTGGGAGGCACGACATCCGCCAAGGATACCCCAAGTTACCATGTAAGCCTAAGTTTATTTTACTTGACCCACCATACTGGCGACTCAAGCGCGAGAAATACTCAGAAGATGGCGTTGCCAGTCTTTCCTACCTAGAGTGGAAAGGTTTTATGAAGAAGCTAGCCATTGACACCTACAAGACGTTGAGTAAGGGTGGAACGGTAGCACTATTCATTCAATCCTTCTTAGACGAGTGGGAAAGTGGCGAGTACATTTTCGCCAATTATGACTGCCTCAACCTATTTCGTGATGCCAAATTTAAGGCGATTATGGAAATCTCGGTAAACATGACATCCCAAAATAAAGACTTTAGAGATGTCCTGTGGGCGAAGAAGAACCAAAAGCTACTAAGTATAAAACGCGATGTACTTGTTTTCCAGAAGCCAAAATGAAAGACTTAGATTTTAAGCCAGTAAAAACTAGAGGGCAGTTTCTCAGTAATTACGAGAAACATGACCCTGCCTTAGCTAAAGTCAAGATGTATTTCCGGCAAAGGCAGTTCACAGTTATTGACTATGGCCCCGACAGAAGGAACGAGCGTATATGGGGAGATAATAGGCCAGACTTGCTTATCTGGAAACCTTATTATTGGCTAGCATTATTGGATGCCAAAGGGCATTCAGGTGACATATGGATGCTGAATAAACGTGCCTATGATGATTATTTGGGTTATTCAAGGCACCACAAAATACCAGTGTTTTGTATCTGGGTTAACCTGGAAACTGGCCAAATCTATTATGCCGAACTCCCATTCCTTGATGTGGACAATGATTTTATGCCCCATGATAAGAACAAGGTTGTAAAAACCAAGAATGCTAAGCGCATTGATAGCTTAATAGAGAGATTAAGAATGACTACTTTTGAGGATAAAAATAATGGGCAAGGTGAAGATGAACTCTTGGATATGCCTTTTGAATAAAACAATGAACACTATCTTCTTTTTCACTATTTCCTCCTTTCTTTTTATAGGCGAAGGCGGGGGCTACCGGCGCTCCCGCCACCGCCAAATAAGGTGACATAATGTTTACGCCAGAAATAACTTTGAAGTTGCTACACCAGCGACGGTACGGTGCCAGGGCAATGGAGCGACGGGTAAAGAAGTGTTGCGCGGAGAATCCCGGGTGCCCATATCAAAATGAGTGCGCCAAGCTATACGACGCATTCGTGGACGGGACCTATGACACCCGAAGTCAAATCTACTATAAGTTGCGCGGACTTGGCGTTGGCAGTGTTTCAGCCCGAGCAAACTTGAGCATGAAAAGGGTAAAGGAACTTGCCACGGCGCCCCCCTAATAAAAGTAACAAAATTAACCCCCAGAAGGAGAAATAGAAGGAGAAATAGAAAAGAAGTAGAAGTAGACAAAAAACACCAAAAGTTACTAAGAATGACCAAACAAAGTTACACGAAAAGTTACAAGAAATGAGTCAAGGAATGAGTCAAGGAAAGGAGAATTAGCTATGGGAAGAGGACCAAGAAAGTGGGTAAAACTTTACTGTTATGAGATGCTGCACGGAAGTGTAAGCTACCAGCTTTCCGAGGCTGAGCAGTCGGTATGGGTTAAATTATTATGCTTCGCCGGGCTATGTGGCAATGAGGGGTTAATTGCTGACCACGACTTACGACCCTTTCCACACTCATTCATAGTACACGAGATTCACGCAGATACGGAGGTATTCGAAACAACCTTGGCAAAATGTAAGGAAGAAGGGCGGATGAGTGAGGATGGGCAGGGCATCAAGATAACTAACTGGGCAAAGTACCAGTCTGAGTATGACAGACAAAAGGTATTCCGGGAACGCTGGCGTAAGAAGGATGATAGGCAACTTGAGCTATCGCCCGAGGATGTTACCCTCATAAACAAAGAGAACGAGGAACGTATTAAGGAACACCGTAAGTGCTCGGAGCGAGGGCAGGAGGATTAGGCGTGAATGCAAACCCAAGAAGAAAACGAACTCATAAGGCAAATAGTCCGGGCGTGCGCAGTCTGCAAGCACGGCAGAGCAACAATGACATGCAGGCGCAGCATAGGCCAATGCCACAACGCGAAAGTGCGGAAGTGGCGGAAGCAGCTAGAGGAAATAAATAAGCAAAAGGAGGCGATATGTATAGCTGGAAAGACAAACTCATAGACTGGGCGAACCAGAGAGGGGCGTGGACCCGTATCTTGATGGCAGTAGGGATAACAATGCTTATCGTAGCCATCATTTTAGGTGCGGCCATGCCGAGCAAGGGGGTGGTAGAAACCAACAAGGTCGATATTGGTGGGCTGAAAAACACTATGGATGACGTAGTGGATGGGCTTGCTACGAAAGCGAGCCACAACGAGCTTGAGGACTTATCGGAGACCGTAACTAATGCCCTAGGGGATCAGGCGGCGGATATTAGTGACGTTGATGAGAGGACAAGGATAGCCGAGGAAAAGCTAACTCAGGCGCGAACCGACATTGCGGCTATTCAAGAGGATGTGGCTGGGCTAACCTATAGCCCGCCCGAAGGGTATCTCACCGGCGCATTCGGCAACTATACCTTACACGCTAAGTCAAACGATGCCGGGAACTTTACGGCAAGGGTACATCTGGTGTACTCGCCAATGGTAGTTAGTGCAGCAAACCAGACGGCGGCAGTTGATGGCTTTTATGGTAGCGTGGACTGGAGCGTGAACGCCACGATACCGGGCTATGTTCCCGTGGTAGCATTCGATGGCACAACCTGGGGCATCAACGAGATATGGTGGAATGTCGGCATATTTGAACTCGCAGCCAAAACCGAGAAGGCTATTGACATAACATGTGCGGGCTTGAATAGCACGTGGGAGCCGAGCTATGTATATGTGGAGGTGTGGCCGGTAATACAATGAAGAACCCAACACAACGCCAGATGGTCGCTATCGGTGTAGCTTGCTTATTCGGCATACCTATCTGCGCCGGCATCGCCGTAGGTCACTTCGCGGGCTTCTGGGCCGGTGTGATTGTTGCCGTGCTTACAATAGTAATTATAGCTACCATAGCTCAGCGCTGGTGGAATAAGCAAGCGGGGCAAAAGGGAAAGGATAATGACAAGGGAACAAGGTAATGGAATTTGCACCCACTGCTCACAACCCTTAATGCGCATAGGCATCAATAAGTACTACCGCCTCGTGTGCGACAATGATGCGTGTATCTTATTCAGGGAAGGCCAGGGCAATGTGCCAAGAGAAGATAACGGGGATGAGGAAAAACCCAAAGAGTGGCTATCATCGTATGCTTTGCGGCCTACACAAGTGGCGCTCAAGGCAAAGGGCAAGGAAGGCTATACCTATGCCAGGAGTTTGGGGCTTGACTCACGACAGGCCAACAAGTTGCGCAACAAGAGTAAGAAGGAGATTGAGGAGGCAGCGAAGGAGTTAGTAAGAGCATAAAAGGAGGTTTTATGAATAATGCGTTTATAAACAAAATCAAAAGACACCAGGGTGCTATCATCCACTGGGCGATAGTGGCAGGAATCGCCGCTACTATCTCAGCGGTGATAATGCTGGGCTTGGGTGTAGAAAAGAAAACCTACGAGACCGACACAGCCAGGTACGAGGAATCGCTTATGCTACACGGTGCCGGGATAGCGGATAATGACAACCGCCTGGATGCCATTGAGGGTTTAGGCACGCTGGCGACCGAGGCTGATGTAACAATCGTCGCAAACCAGACATCAACCAACACTGCCAATATCACCGCAATGAGTGATAGGCTTACCACTACTGAGGGCAACATCACTGCTATCCGTGATGATTTGGCTTATGTATCAGGCAGCCCGCCAGAGGGATACTTAACTGGTGGGTTTGGTAATTACACGCTCCATACAAAGGCGAGTGAGGTCGGTAATTACACCGCCGACATAATACTGGCATACTCGACACCGATAGCGGTGGGCAACACCACCTACGATGATGCTGTGCAGGCTTTCCATGGTAGCGTGAACATGGGTGCGCCATCGGTGAGGCACTACGAGCCAAGCCTGGTCCATACTGATACACAATGGGCGGTACGTAAGGTGACGTTCAATATCGGCACGTTTGCATTGGAGGCTACAACTGAGAAAAGTATTGCGGTAGTGTTCGGTGGGCTCAATAGCACGTACGCTCCGGCGTTTGCCTATGTGTATGTGTCGCCAGTGCTGGAGTAAGGAGGAATAGATGAAAACGATTTTAGCTATAACTTTTGCCCTTGCCCTCTTCTTGACTATGGCCGTTCCCGTTTTGGCCGGCACTAGCCAGGTCCTCATGCCGGGTACTGGCTGGGACCCGCTTGGTGGCAGGAACAGCATTGCCGTGTGGTCACGGCTAGGCCAGAGGGCAACGATACCCGATAGGGAACTTGTCAGCCTGGGCTTCCGGGTGTGCAAGGTTGGCAACGCCACGGGTGACATAACATTCTCAATTCGGGATAGCATAACCGATGAGGTGATAGTGAGCCAGCTCTGGGGCGATGCGAGCGAGTTGCCCGAGCAGGGCACCAGTGGCTACCGGGTGGTGAACTTTACCACGCCGGTGAGGGTGAACGGCGATGTAAGGCTCTGCGTAGAATACTGGGGTGGCACCAATACCAGCCACTGTGAGGTCAGCTACTTTGCTGGCGATAGGGTGACGGGTGAGTGGTACACCAACTACCTGAATTACTGCACCGATATGGACGGCTGGCATGACATAGGCGAGGCCGAGGAATGCTGCTACACGTACACCTATGTGACTGAGGATGAGCTAAAACCCGATAACAATGGCGACAATAGTGGCACATCTAATGGTGGTGGTATTCCTACACCACTATGGGTAGTGATTATAGCAGTGCCTGTTACTAGTGGATTGAGTGTATGGTATTTGAGATCAAAGAGGCATACGAAATGAGTCAAGCGAGCTATGGGCTTAAAGCTAAATTGGGATATACTCTTTTGCCCTGCTATGTTATACTTTTTGTATAGTAAGTTATGAAGAATTACCCAACTAAAATGAGGCTACTCTTAACCGGTGGTGCGGGATTCATAGGGCATCACCTTGTGGAGCATGTCCTCAAGAACACCACTTGGGAGATAGTAGTCCTTGATGCCCTGACCTACGCTGGTGACCTAGGGAAGCTCACTTTAATAGAAAACATCAACATCTGGGGCAAGGAAAGGTCTAGGGTTAGCTTTGTCTGGCATGATTTGAGGTCTCCGCTAGAAAACAGCGTGGCAGACAGTATAGGCGATGTGGACTATATCTGGCACTTGGCCGCCGAGACCCATGTGGATAGGAGCCTTGTTGATAGTGTGCCGTTTGTATTAAGCAATGTACTTGGCACGACCAACTTGCTGGACTTCGCTAAGAAGCACGATAGGCTACAGAGGTTCGTTCAGTTTAGTACGGATGAGGTGTTTGGCCCCGCTCCGATAGGGGTGTTCTATAAGGAAGGCGACACATGCAACCCGTCAAATCCCTACTCTGCATCCAAGGAAGGTGCTGAGGCCATGGCTAAGGCTTACGCCTTCAGCTTTGGTGTGCCAGTCACTATTACGAGAACCATGAATGTCTTTGGTGAACGGCAGCACCCCGAGAAGTTTATGCCAAAGACTGTTAGAAGTGTATTAAAGAGTGAGAAGGTGACGATTCACGGGCTACCTGGGAATATCTCCTCCCGTTGCTGGATACATGCCAGAAATGTGTGTGCGGCATTGCTATGGGTAACGGAACGGGGCGAATTGGTACAGAAGGCCAAGCAGGACGAGCCCCAGCACGGTGTATATCACATAGTGGGTGAGGAGGCTAGCGTGCTTACTCTGGCCAACAGGATCGCCCAGATAGCAAGAGGCAGGGATTTGGATGATAGCGACATAGATTACGTGGACTTCCACTCGACACGCCCGGGCCACGACTTGAGGTATGCGCTTGATGGGAGGAAGTTGAAGCATAGCGGGTTTGAATATCCGTACACCTTGGATGACTCGTTTGAAAAGTGTGTCAGGTGGATGGCTGAAATAGACAACCGAAGATGGTTAGGACTAGAGAAAGTAGCAATAGGGTCTCTATCATAATAGTGAGCCGCAACGGCATGGAGCACATTGACGGCTGCCTGTCTTCCGTTTTGGCACAGAACTACAAGGATAAAGAGGTTATCTTTGTCGACAATGCCAGCACCGACGGGAGTGCCAAGCATGTCAAGAACAAGTAC